>LAHS01000139.1_pt1 | contig 110019 bp, 80 predicted proteins | sample 329651 | NCBI WGS metagenome assembly LAHS01 (sample SAMN03275699, study PRJNA271635) | activated sludge metagenome | isolation source: sample C-1 Sludge from hydrolytic chamber (first chamber) of Anaerobic...
TTGGAGGCTTTTTTCGTGCCCGTACCCCTCGTGTTTACTCAAATAAAATGCTTCCTTGCAACTTAGCAAGGAAGCATTTGTATCTCTCTTTATTATTGAATTATAATGGGCATGTCACTGTACGGAGAAAGTTGTGACTTTGTATCCATTCTTGTTACTGTCAGCATTTGGGTCTCCAAGCGAAATACCATATTCTCCCGATTCGAGATTATCAAAAAACAATAAGTATGAACACTCGCCATACTTTTTAGCTTGATATGCGATTTGGCTTAGTGAATTTGTCTTTGCAGCAGAAAATGTTCCATCCTCAACAATTTGAGCCCTTCTGCTTTTGCGGGTGACCGGTGGCATAAGAAACAGCAGTCTGTACAAGGTGGCAGCCTCTCGAAGGCAGTCGAAAATTCAACTGCTATGCTTCAAGGCGCTTGAAGGATAGCTTCAAGCCCCTTGAAGGTGGCCTTTAAGGGGCTTGAACGCATGCGTCAACAAGCAGAATGGTGCGAACCCATTCTGCATGTCATAATCTGCAAAAGGAATATAGAGAAATGGCAGGGGGGAAGTACCTGCCTATTTTCTGACGAAATCCAGCTTTTTCGGCATCTTAACCCATTTCCGGTTCCTCGCTATCTTCAGCGTACTGCCTTCTTCTTGTTGCAAGGTACAGGTGCTGTCGTTCTGCACAATCAGCTTTGCGGTTAAGTCTTCACTGCCATAATCGTTGATTATTTCAAGGTCGGCTTCCTTGTTGTTCTTTATTTTGGCAGAGGTGAATATCCATTTCCTGCTGTCTTTGTTATCGCCGAAGTATCCGGATACGGCCCCAAAGAGTTCCTGTCCAGGTATAACGATGTCATTTTCATAGAGGTTGATATGAATATATACATCGTATTCGGAGTTGTACAGGTAACCTTTGAACGGTGTATCTGTTTGCGCATGACATGATAAGCTCACGAGCAAAAGCAATCCTTCGGCCAATATCTTTGTAAGCATAGTTCGTTCAATTAGACGCAGGCAAAGATACAGATATAAATCAATAAATCAAAGAGTTTTAGCAATTTATGGCTGTTAAAAATTGGTTGTTCATGTTTTTTATAGTAACTTTGCAAAGTTATAGTAGTTTTTATGGGTAAAGAAATGTTATTTCCCGACTATATTTTTGAGTCAAGTTGGGAAGTCTGTAACAAGGTAGGAGGAATATACACCGTCCTGTCCACGCGCGCCAATACATTACAGAAGGTAATGAAGGATCATGTTATTTTCATTGGTCCTGATTGTTGGGGGGCGGATAGGGATTGTCCTTATTTTACGGAAGATGACAATCTCTTTGGCGATTGGCGCAAGCAGGCACTTAACGAAAACCTGAAAGTGAGGACGGGGCGCTGGAATGTGCCCGGAAATCCTATCGCAATCCTTGTTGATTTCAAGCAATATTATGACAGAAAGAATGAGATATACACCCGTTTGTGGGAATTGTACCAGGTAGACAGTCTCCATGCTTATGGCGATTACGACGAAGCATCCATGTTCTCTTATGCTGCCGCCAAGGTTGTTGAGAGTTTCTATCGTAACAATATATCCAGAGAAAAGAAGGTAATCTATCATGGCAACGAATGGATGACGGGCCTGGGACTGCTGTATATCAAGCATACATTGCCTCAAATAGCCACTATTTTTACCACTCATGCTACAAGTATAGGCCGTAGCATCGCCGGTAACAACAAGCCGCTGTACGACTATCTCTTTGCCTATAACGGCGACCAGATGGCCGAAGAACTGAATGTGCAGAGCAAACATTCGATAGAGAAGCAAACGGCCAGGTTCGTTGATTGCTTTACAACGGTAAGTGATATCACCGCCCGGGAGTGTGCAGAGCTCTTGGATAAGCCGGTCGATGTCGTCTTGCCTAATGGATTTGAGAACGACATGGTACCTTCCGGAGCCGTCTTCACGCGTAAACGCAAGGCTGCCCGCCAGCGCTTGCTGGCTGTTACCAATGCTCTGATAGGCAGTAACTTGGGAGATGATACTTTGATAATCTCTACAAGCGGCCGTTACGAGTTCCGCAACAAAGGAGTTGATGTCTATATAGAGGCCATGAACAGGCTTTTGCGCGAGAAAAGTCTGAAGAAAAACATCGTTGCATTTATCGAGGTGCCGGGATGGGTAGGCGAACCACGCCAGGATTTAACCGAGCGTTTGGACAGTGGCAGGCAATACGATACGCCTCTCGAGGTTCCGGAGATAACCCATTGGCTGAATAACATGAGCCATGACAGCGTTCTCGGGATGCTTAAACATCTGGATATGCACAACGACAAGGATGACAAAGTGAAGTTGGTGTTCCTGCCATGCTACCTTACGGGTAATGACGGAATTATCAATCTGAGCTATTATGATGTCGTCCTGGGCAACGATCTCTGTATTTATCCGTCGTACTACGAGCCTTGGGGCTACACTCCGCTGGAGTCCATCGCCTTTAAGGTGCCTTGTATAACGACTGATTTAGCGGGCTTCGGCTTGTGGGCTAACGCGGAAAAAGGCGGCAACAGCGAAATTCAGGATGGTGTGAAAGTCATTCACCGTACCGATTACAACTATTCGGAAGTAGCCGACCAGATAAAGGAAACTGTTGCTGCGTACTCCAATTTTACGGAAGCAGAAGTGAAGAAGGCCCGCAGCAATGCCGAGAAACTATCGAAGAAGGCGTTATGGAGCAACTTCATCAAGTATTACTATCAGGCTTACGACTTTGCCCTGAACAGTGCCCAAAAGCGCATGCAGATAAATAACGATAAAATAAACTAACAAGAAAGATATGAAAATCAAAACAGATTATGCCAATGATCCTCAGTGGAAAAACTTGACTATCAAATCCCGTCTCCCCGAGCAGCTGGCATGTTTGGACGAGTTAGCCCATAACATGTGGTGGGCCTGGAACTATGAAGCCCGCAATATGTTCAAGAGTCTTGACGAAAAACTGTATGAGGCAGTAGGCCACAACCCTGTTCTGCTTCTCGAGCGCTTGAGTTACGAGCGTAAGGAAGAGATTGTGAAGAACCGTACTATCATGAAGAAAATAAAGGATGTTTATAGTCTGTTCCGTTCATATATGGACGTTGAACCAGACAAAAAGCGTCCTTCGGTAGCTTACTTCAGTATGGAGTACGGCCTCAACCAGGTGCTTAAAATCTATTCAGGCGGCCTTGGCATGCTTGCAGGCGACTACTTGAAGGAGGCATCCGACTCCAATGTAGACCTCTGCGCGGTGGGTTTCCTGTATCGTTACGGCTACTTTACCCAGAGTTTGAGCATGGACGGCCAGCAGATTGCACAGTATGAAGCCCAGAACTTCAACTCTCTGCCCATTGAACGGCAGCTTGATGAGAATGGAAATCCGGTGGTTGTAGATGTTCCCTACATGAACTATCAGGTTCATGCTTACGTGTGGCGTGCCGATGTTGGCCGCATCAAGCTCTACCTGTTGGATACAGATAATGAGCTGAACTCCGAGTTCGACCGGCCCATTACTCACTCTCTTTACGGTGGGGACTGGGAGAACCGCCTGAAACAGGAAATCCTGTTGGGCATTGGCGGTATGCTCGCACTGAAGAAATTGGGCATTCAGAAAGACATTTACCACTGCAACGAGGGCCATGCCGCACTCTGCAACCTGCAGCGTCTGTGTGATTATGTATCAAGCGGGCTCACATTCAACCAGGCCATGGAGTTGGTTCGCGCCTCTTCACTCTACACAGTACACACGCCGGTGCCTGCCGGTCACGATTATTTTGACGAGGCTCTCTTCGGCAAGTACATGGGTGGGTATCCCGCTATGTTAGGTATTTCGTGGGAAGAGTTCATCGGCATGGGACGTACTAACCCCGACGACCACAGCGAGAAGTTCTGCATGTCAACCTTTGCCTGCAACACCTGCCAGGAAATAAATGGTGTAAGCAAGCTCCACGGATGGGTAAGTCAGAAGATGTTTGCCCCCCTCTGGAAGGGATACTATCCCGAGGAGAACCACGTAGGCTACGTTACCAACGGTGTTCACTTCCCCACTTGGACGGCTACGGAGTGGCGCCAGCTGTACGACAAGTACTTTGAGCCTACCTTCATGAGCGACCAGAGCAATGAAGAAATATGGCACGCCATCTATAAGGTGCCCGATGAGGAAATCTGGAATACGCGTATGGCTCTGAAGAAGAAGCTGATTGACTACATCCGCGAGAAGTTTACAGAGACCTGGTTGCGTAACCAGGGCGACCCGGCTCGCGTGGTTTCGCTGCTTGAGCGCATCAACCCCAACGCGCTGATGATTGGCTTCTGCCGCCGTTTTGCAACTTACAAACGTGCCCATCTGTTGTTTACAGATTTGGAGAGGCTCTCAAAGATAGTGAATGACCCCGAGCATCCGGTGTTGTTCTTCTTCTCTGGTAAGGCTCATCCTGCCGATGGTGCCGGGCAAGGACTTATCAAGCGTATTTACGAAATCAGCCAGCGACCGGAATTTCTGGGTAAGATAATCTTCCTCGAAGACTATGACATGCAGCTGGCCCGCCGTCTGGTTTCGGGCGTAGATATCTGGATGAATACGCCTACCCGGCCGCTCGAAGCATCAGGCACATCAGGTGAGAAGGCTGAAATGAACGGAGTTGTCAACCTCTCGGTACTCGATGGCTGGTGGGTTGAAGGCTACCGCAAGGGTGCAGGCTGGGCTTTGCCGCAGAAGCGTACCTACTCCAACCAGGGATATCAGGACCAGCTGGACGCCGCTACTATTTATGGACTTCTCGAAAACGAGATTATTCCCCTGTATTATGGCAAGAGCAAGAAGGGCTACAGCGAGAGTTGGGTCAATGTTATCAAGAACTCTATCGCCACCATTGCCCCGCATTACACGATGAAACGCCAGCTTGACGATTACTACGACAAGTTCTACAACAAGGAGGCCGCCCGTTTCAAGAAGCTTTCGGCCAACAACAACCGCCTGGCTATAGAAATTGCACAGTGGAAGGAATCCGTAGCAGAGCGCTGGGATGCTATCCACGTGGTTTCCAAAGACACCTCCTTCCTTGACAATGGCGGCGAAACCGGCGTAGAATACAAGGTTCGCTATGTTATTGACGAGCAGGGACTGGACGATGCCATAGGCCTTGAGCTGGTTTCGCTGAAGCCCGAACAGGACCCTGATGACCACAACATCTACAGTGTTCATGAGTTCAAAGTGGTTGGCCACGAAGGTAATAACTACATCTTCGAGGCTACCGTTGAGCCTGACGAGGCCGGTTCGTTCCGCTCGGCAGTACGTATGTTCCCCAAGAACTCAAAGTTACCGCACAGACAAGACTTCAGCTACGTGAAGTGGTTGGACTAACCAATTACAAGTTATCAATCCATCAAGGCTGCACCAAAGTACTCTGGCGCAGCCTTTTTTATTCCGTCGGCAGGCCGTGAGATTACAGATTATTGTTTATCTTTGCAAAAACCGAGCGCCAGTATGTAGCGTGACGCAATAGAGCAAATGATGGATAAACTTCAGATATTTGAAATAGAAAAGGCAGCAACCATCCAATATGATGTAAAGGAATTGCTGAAAAGTAGTCTGTCTGCCGATGTCCTGCAGGCTGTCGATAGCACAATCCCTTTGCTTAGTCAGCAGATTTCAAGTCTTTCACACCCCGAAAGCTATGCCGAATTGAAAGAATTACGGCGCCTGCTGAAAAACAATTGTGATTTGATAGGAGAGGAGCTGTACGCTGAACTTGATGCTGAAGTGAAAGAAATAACCGATGATTTCAGGTGGAAAAACAGCAGAAAGGGTAGATTAATTCTCCAAATAGAGAAATGGATTACCACAGAACGAGAGAAGATAAAGACTGACTTTCCGGAAACTTTGATTTATATTGGCAGGAGTCTTGTTACGCCTGAAAGTCTGATTATAGGCGGCTGTGTCGACAGTGAGACTACTGCCAAGGCTTTGGAGCGTTATTTTAATGATGATAATCCGCCAATACCCGTTGATTATAAGTTTGTTATCGTGTAGCTGCTAATGCCTTTCATTAATCTATTTCGTCATGTCCCAATCGCACGAAGTACAAAGTTTTAAACAAAAACCGATAGGAGTGGAGGTACTAAAACTATACATATAATGTGTTGAAAATATCCTTCGGGAACTTTTGACAAGTGTCAAACGATCGTGTGACACTTGTCGAATAATCGTGCGACAAGTGTCAAAAGTTCCCGAAAGCATCAAATGGCACCCTGAAAGCAGGAGTATGGTAACGGGGGGAGAGGCTCTTTTGCATTCTTAGGAAATGGAGACCACTTGGAGAAATTGGCAGTCAGTGTGCTCGTTGTTATCAGTCGGGAACCTTATTTGAGAACCTTTCGGCGCCTGATAAAGTTAAATAAACTTAATACGCACTACATTCTGTACGCCCGGTTCCCATGTTGTTTGATTAATTGTTTATCTTTGTCACAACATTAAGCGATGTACGCGTATGAGAAAACCTATACTTACAGCATTTCTTTTCACATCTTTACTGATAGGGTTTCCTGCTGTCACGATGGCAGCAGCAAACGGAATGGAAGTTGTAGAAAGCGATTTCAACGAGATAGGTATATCCATACAGGGACAATCGCTGCACATCGTCAATGCCAACGGCATGATGCTGCAAATTTATAATGTAACGGGCGTGTGCGTGATGAATGCCAAGATAGACGGTGCTGACAAGCGCTATGACCTCAACCTGCAGCGAGGCTGCTACATTATAAAGGTAGGAAAGGTTGTTCGTAAAATCTCTATCAGGTAATTTCCATTGAAACTATCTGGTATCTTTTGGTTATCTGTGCTCGTTGTGACGCTCACTTTGCCGTCATGTCAGGATGAGCCCTATAATCCCAACAAGTATCTAACGCTGGAGCAGTTTGCTGCTATGGATACGGCTGCCTATCGGGTAAATTCTCACAGAATACGCGAAGAAATAGGAAAGTTGTGTTCGGAGGACAAAGACTCAATGACTGCCGACTACCGTACACGGAGCTATTACCTGCAGGCAGGTGGTTTCTTATGGATTGACCGTCACGGTGCAGACGACCGGGCCGACACTCTGCTGACTTATCTCAATACAGTTGAGCGAATGGGTTTTAGCAAGTCGCAGTTCTGCGTGAGCCAGATAGAGCGTGACCTGCAGCGCATCCGCACGCTTGCTGTTGACCGGGGGGAGAACCAAATCAATAAGGTTCTGGCGCGATTGGAGTACAATCTGACCAAGGCTTATCTGCGTTATGCGACCGGACAGCGCTTCGGCTTTGTTAATCCACGCTATGTTTTCAACCGTCTTGACGTACTTGAACAAGACTCCCAGCACGTAAGCTATCGCGGACTCTTCGACATCAAGATGGAACATGGGGGCAAGCTGTTCTATGCCAAGGCCCTGCGCAAGATCAGAACCGACAGCGTTGGTGTTTTCTTACACGAATGCCAGCCATCATCACCTTTGTATCGTAGGTTCCTGACCATGCTGAACGACGAAAGCGTGCCGCTGAACAAGAAGCCCAAAATACTGGTAAACATGGAACGATGTCGCTGGAGGTTGTACGATTATCCGCGTGAGCACGCCAAGTATGTGCTGGTAAACATTCCGTCGTTCCACCTGCGGGCCGTCGATGGGGATGAGGAACAGGAAATGCGTATAGGGTGTGGCAGCACGGAGACCAAGACCCCCATGCTGACAAGTTACATCAAGCGTATGGACATTAATCCGCAATGGATAGTGCCGCGCAGTATTATCAAGAACAGCATGATGCGCCATGCGGGCAATGCGTTCTACTTCCAGTCAAACCATTACTTCGCACGCAACAGGAAAACCGGTGAGACCTTGCCGCCGGAACGCATATCGTGGAACGTGCTGAATGACGACAACTTTCTGATAATTCAGGAGGGTGGGGAGCACAACTCGTTAGGACGTATCATCTTCCGCTTCGACAATTCCTTCTCTGTTTACCTGCACGACACCAACTCGCGCGGAGTGTTTAGCAGGGAGGAGCGTGGAGTCAGTCACGGCTGTGTCAGGGTGGAGCGGCCTTTCGACCTTGCTGTGTTCCTCTTCAACGACAGGAACGACAAGCGGATTGACAAGGTTCGCTACTCCATGAGTGCCGATGTAAGCTCTCTGGGAGTGAGCGGACGGCGCAAGCGAACTGAAGAAATACCCGATACACTCAATCGTTCCATGCTCATAGGTTCGGTAGAAGTAACTCCTAAAATACCTGTGTTCATCACGTATTTCACGCTTTATCCGGACAAGGAAGATAAAATTCAGGAGTTTGCCGACGTGTATGGATACGACAGTGTTATCTATCGGGAGCTGAATAACTACAGATAATGTGCCCGCAATGTATGGCGGCAGGAACAAGATAAACGAGAACGAACATGTCGTATGACGAGAAGGAAGTGCTGAAACTGCTGTCGTCGCCGGCGACCCAACGCAAGGGTTTCACGATGATAGTGAACCAATACAGCGAGCAGTTGTATTGGAAGATTCGCCATATCGTCATCGATCACGACGATGCCAACGACGTTTTGCAGAACACTTTCATCAAGGCATGGAACAATTTGGACGATTTTCAGAATAAATCCAAGTTCTCCACGTGGCTCTATCGCATTGCTATCAACGAGAGTCTCGACTTCCAACGGCGCCAAAAAGCTACAGCCAAGATTGGTGCCGACGGTGATCTGGCGCTCGCGGGCAGGCTGTTGGCCGACGAATATTTTGACGGCGACGAGACACAGGCACTGCTTACAGAAGCCATAGCCAAACTACCTGATGTGCAGCGAACCGTTTTCACGTTAAGATACTACGACGAAATGAAGTATTCGGAGATAAGTAAAATGCTCGGAACAACAGAAGGTGCGCTGAAAGCTTCTTATCATCTGGCGGTCAAAAAAATAGTGGAGTATTTGAAAACCCGCAATTAAACTTTCAGTAATTGCCATCGTCTAATAGCTAAAAGAAACAACATAATGAGCAGAGAAGAACGATATCTGGAGCGTACTTTTGGCCGCGAGAATCACTTTAAGGTTCCCGATGGCTATTTTGATACCTTGACCGACCGGCTGATATCGAAACTTCCGGAACACGAAGTCAAGGTTGTAAGGCTGCAGCCCAGCTTCCGACAGCGTAAGCGGACGGCTATATTGGCTGCTGCCAGCCTGTTGGCGGGCATGTTCAGCCTGGGCGTTTATCTCCATACGGAGGACAGTGAACCCCATACTCAGGCCGTGGCAGCAACCCTGCAGTCGGCTGATGACAGCAATCTGGATGTGATGGTAGACTACGCAATGATGGATAATGTAGCCATCTATGCTTACGTTTCGGATAACTGATGGATTGAATTACGTTTGGTAAAGACACATAAAGCTATGAGATTGAAAAGGTTTTTAGTCATTTTATCGGTCGTTTTCGTTGCTTGCAGCATGCAGGCACAGGACCGACGCCGCTTTGACCCCAAGAAGTTTGAGGCCGATATGGAGCAGTTTATTACCAGCCATGCCGGTCTCACACCGCAGGAGTCGAGCGTGTTCTTCCCGCTCTATCGTGAGATGCAGGGCAAGCAGCGTACGCTCTTTAGCGAGATGAGGCGATACCGCCACACCAATACCGATGATGATAAGGTGAGTGCAGAGGCTATCGAGAAACAAGATGCCATCGACATTGAGATAAAGAAGATACAGCAACAATACCACCAGAAGTTCATGGATGTACTTCCGGCCAGCAAGGTGTTCAAAATCATCAGAGCCGAAGAGAAGTTCCACCATCAGGCTTTCCGCCGTGCAGCGATGCACAGGCGCCGTTGAGGCACCCCTGCTGCGGGTTAACGGCAAGTCATTACAGGTACGTGAGCCGGGCGGGGGATATGCTCCAACTGTTATCCTGCGCGTATTTGTACAGCAACATAACGACATGTTCATGAATTAAAGATATGAGAAAATCAAGACGAACAAAATCAAACAGTCCCGTGAAGATCCTTAGGATGATTTCACGGGACGAAGAATTGGAGCGCAGGGACGGCAGGTTCCAGCACCAACAGGTTTACAAAAACAAGCGGAAATATGACCGCCATGCAATGAAAAGGGAGTTAGGCCTTCAGAAGGAGCTTGACTCCCATTTTTTATTTCCGTACATTGCAGCGTCGCCGGTAAGCTGACCTGCGGCTCCACTCACGGCAGATTGCCGTAAATGGTGAAGCGGGAACCGTGACCGCCTACTCCGTCATAGTCGGTTGGCAACGGCATGTGGGCACATAAGGCAGAAATTTGTTCGTCGCCAAGAGTCTGTTCCAGCTCCAGTGCGAAGCTGCAGGACTTGCCGTCATACCTCAAATTCCACACTGTGTAGCCCAAGGCATTGGCACAAGTAGTTATCCTGTCCTGCCATATCCATGCTTCTTCGTATCTCATTTACGGTACAATGACTGTTTCAGCACCCGGAACCATCAATGTTGCATGCCGGCCCATCGGGCATTGGTTCCAGTCCTACGTCTTGAGAAGACAGCGTTACACGCCCGTCGTCCATCACATAACAAGGTATGCCAACGTCTCCTTCTTTCTTTGCCTGATTAAAAACCGGATTGCTGTCGCGCAAATCCAGAAACTCTTTCAGATTCCTCACATGTGCCCCGATGTCAATAATCTGAAATCGGCTGTCACCTGTCACCTGTTTTTCTACGTACTCGCAGTAGGGGCAGGTGTGCATTACATACATCTTAATCATACAGATATTATTCTTAAAATACTTGTTTCGTGAAGTTTTGACACTTGTGGAACGATTGTGCGACACTTGTCGAATAATCGTGCGACACTTGTCGAAAGTTCCAGAAGCACCCTTATTGGCTGTTCTCAGTAATGCTATAAGAAAGCGGAGGGCAGGCCATCGGGAGCTTGGAACGTGCGAGCGAGCAGAATGCCTACTTGGTTTTCAGCGCCAGGCGCAGGAACTTAGGCGTGTAGCCTTGCTTGCTGCGAGCCACATCTTCGGGCGTGCCGGTTGCCAGCACCTTGCCGCCGCCGCGCCCGCCTTCGGGCCCCATGTCGATAACCCAGTCGGCCAGCTTGATTACATCGAGGTTGTGCTCTATGATGACAACCGTGTTGCCGCGGTCAACGAGCTTCTGCAGCACATCCATCAGTATGCGAATGTCCTCAAAGTGCAGGCCGGTAGTGGGCTCGTCCAATATATATAAGGTGCGTCCGGTATCTTTTTTGCTCAGCTCGGTGGCGAGTTTCACACGCTGGCTTTCGCCTCCCGACAGGGTGGTAGAGCTCTGTCCTAACTTGATATAGCCCAGACCTACATCCTGCAAGGTCTTGATTTTGGGCAGTATCTGTGGCACATTCTCGAAGAATTCCACAGCTTGGTTAATGGTCATGTCGAGTACATCGGCTATCGACTTGCCCTTAAATCTCACTTCGAGCGTCTCCCGGTTGTACCGTTTGCCATGACAAACCTCGCAGGGCACCATCACATCGGGCAGGAAGTTCATCTCTATAGTCTTGTAACCGTTGCCTCCGCAGGCTTCGCAGCGGCCTCCTTTTACGTTGAAAGAGAAACGGCCGGGCTTGTAACCTCTGATTTTAGCCTCCGGGAGATTAACGAACAGGGAACGGATATCTGAAAACACGCCTGTGTAAGTAGCCGGATTGGAGCGCGGTGTGCGCCCGATGGGGCTTTGGTCTACGTTCACCACCTTGTCTATATTCTCCATTCCTTCGATATCATCGTAAGGCATGGGTTTCTTGAGCGAACGGTAGAACTGGTGGGAGAGGATGGGTTGCAAGGTCTCGTTGATGAGAGTACTCTTGCCGGAGCCCGACACGCCTGTGACTAAAATCAGCTTGCCGAGCGGAAATTCGATGTCTACGTTTTTGAGATTGTTGCCCCGGCAGTTGTGCAGCACGATGCTCTTACCGTTGCCCTTGCGGCGTACTGCGGGTATCTCTATCTGCTGTTCGCCCGTAAGATACTGCGCAGTGAGCGTGTGCTGGCGAAGCATTTGCTCGGGAGTGCCCTGGAATACTACCTCTCCTCCTTTGCGTCCGGCTTTCGGTCCGATGTCTATAATCCAGTCGGCTGCCCGCATCATATCCTCGTCATGCTCTACAACGATGACCGTGTTGCCCAGATCGCGCAATTCCTTGAGCGAGTTGATGAGCCGCTCATTGTCGCGTTGGTGGAGACCGATGCTTGGCTCGTCGAGGATGTAGAGCACATTGACGAGCTGGCTTCCTATCTGGGTGGCCAAGCGGATACGCTGACTTTCGCCGCCGGAGAGACTGGCCGACTGCCTGTTAAGCGACAGATAATCGAGTCCTACCTCCAGAAGAAAGTTGACGCGGCTCCTGAGTTCCTTGACTATCTCGGTGGCTATCTGCCTGTTCTGGTCGTCCATGTGTTCCTCTACGTGTTCCAGCCATTCTTTTAAATCAGCAATGTCGAGACTTGCAACCTCGGAGATGTTCTTGTTCCATATCCTGAACGAGAGCGATTCCCGTTTCAGCCGCTGTCCGTGACACTCCGGACACACGGCCTCTGCCATGAACTGTTCGGCCCACTTCTGGCCGGCGGCGCTGTCGTCACTCTCCATGACATACTTCAGATATTTAATGACTCCGTCGAACGAAATGAAATAATCGGTCGATGTATGAACAAGCTCCTTTGAAATCTTCAGGTTCTCCAGCGAGCCGTACAGAATCTCGTCCATAGCCTCCTTGGGAATGTTTTTAACGGGTGTCTTCAAGGTGCAGTCGTACTGGTGCAGAATGGCATCAATCTGCCAGAATATCATCTGGTTCTTATATTTGCCCAGTGGAGCAATGGCTCCTTCATAGATACTCTGCTTGTTATCGGGTATAACCTTTTTGAGATCTATCTCGTTCACGTACCCCAGACCCTTGCAATGAGGGCAGGCACCTTCGGGCGAGTTGAACGAAAACATGTTGGGAGCAGGCTCTCCGTATGAGATACCGGTCACGGGATCCATGAGTCGCTTTGAAAAGTTGCGTATCTCGCCGGTGTCCTTGTCCATAATCATGAGTACGCCTTCGCCTTGTTTCATGGCCAGAGATACGGAGTGGCGAAGTCGGTCGGCATCGGCAGAACCTTCGGCGCCCTTTTGGGGCAGTTGCATCTTGTCGATAACTACCTCTATGTTGTGGTTCTTGTATCGGTCGACCTTCATTCCTCTGGATATTTCCTTGATTTCGCCGTCAACCCGGATGTAGAGATATCCCTTGCGCCTCATGCTCTCGAAGAGTTCGCGATAGTGCCCTTTACGCTGGCGTACCAGCGGAGCGAGGATAAAGATACGCCTGCCGGCATACTCATCGAGTATCATATCGTAAACTTTCTCTTCGGTGTATTTAACCATCTTTTCGCCGCTCATGTAGCTGTAGGCCGTTCCCGCCCGCGCGTAAAGCAGTCGCAGATAGTCGTATATCTCGGTAGTGGTGCCCACGGTAGAACGCGGATTCTTGTTCGTTGTTTTCTGTTCGATGCTGATAACAGGGCTGAGACCCGTTATCTTGTCTACATCGGGTCGCTCCATGTTGCCCAGGAAGTTGCGTGCATAGGCAGAAAAAGTTTCTATGTATCTTCTTTGACCCTCGGCAAAAATGGTGTCGAAAGCCAATGATGACTTGCCCGAACCGGACAATCCTGTAATTACCGTGAGTGAATTGCGGGGAATCATCACATCCACATTTTTCAGATTGTGTACGCGTGCGCCCCAAACATTAATCTTCTCGTCTTCTCTTTTCATCTTGTAGTCTACGTCCTAAATCTCTTAGCTTTATCCTGTGTGACTTAATCTATTGTCAGTCAGTTGTTTCTGTGTATCCTCTCAACAAATTTACATCTTTCTTTATATTGAAGTTCCTGCCGTCAGCTCCCTTGGCTTTAACGAGACAAAAGTAGACGCCTTGCTTGACATCCTTGCCGTTAAAGGTTCCGTCCCATCCTCCGGAAGGGTCACTCCATTCGTATATTTTCTGTCCCCAGCGGTTAAAGATGTAGGCATGAAACTCCACAATACTCTGATAGCCGGTTTTTGCTCTGTACACATCGTTAATGCCATCGCCGTTGGGGGAAAAGGCATTGGGCATTTCGAGCTTGCTTTCGGATATGGAAACCGACATCGGTCCTACCTCTTCCCAATATTCCCGGGTATATGCAACAGTGTCGTTGCCTTGGGTGAACGTGGCGTAACATACAATAAAGTTCACTCCGGCCTTGTTGAAAGTGAACTCCGTGTCCTGCTCGTACCTTATCAGATAGGGGTTGCTGGCATTTCCTTCGGTGTAGAAGCGCCATTCGTAATGGGCATTCCAGGAGCCTACATTCTCCGGATTGGCTTTGAAGGTGCCTGTAACGGGAGCGGAACCGGAGAAAGGGCTTTCTCCCTCTTCACCCGTAGAATCAGTAAACTTGGCTGTGGGAGAGATGCCCGGTATATCTTGTGCGGTGATGCCAACAGAGTAAAACAGCGCCAGCAGTATCGTGAAGATGTGTTTAAAAATCATTTTCAAGTCCTATAATCATGCAAAGATAGCAAAAAGATTACAGATATAGAATTAGAGTTTAGAGTTTTTTTGTATTTTTGCAAATGAAAAATCAATTCGTGGATATGAAAAAAATACTAAGATATATGGTGCTGTTGCTCATGCTGGCAACGGCTGTTGAGTCGATGGCGCAGATAAACAAGTGGCGTGATGTCTATACGGCAAAGAAGAAAGATACCCTTTTCGGCATTGCCAGAAAGTATGACATTACCGTTCCTGACTTGATGGAAGCTAATCCGGAGATGAAACAAACGGGCTATGAACTGAAGAAAGGCGACACGGTTTTCATTCCTTTTGCGAAGAAGAGCATACAGCCTGTTGCGACGCCCAAACAGACTAAAGCCGTTCCTGTTACGGAGCGACAGATTAGGGTGGGTGTCATGCTGCCCATTCACAATGTAGACGGCGATGGCCGTCGCATGGTGGAATATTACCGGGGCGTGCTGATGGCATGTGACAGTTTACGCAGCATCGGCATTTCAACCGAAGTTCATACGTGGAACGTGCCCATTGACGCAAACATTCACCAGACATTGCTCGACAATGCCGCAAAGGAGTGCGACATCATCTTCGGCCCTCTCTACACCCATCAGGTAAAACCTTTGGGCGATTTCTGCAAGGCTAACGACATCAAGCTGGTGATTCCGTTCTCCATTAGCAGTGACGAGGTGACGCGTAACCCACAGATATTCCAGGTTTATCAGGAAGAAGACAATCTCAACAATGATGCTATCAACGCTTTCCTTGCCCGCTTTCCCAAGCATCACCCCGTGTTTATAGACTGCAACGACAAGACGAGCAAGAAGGGTGTCTTCACCATGGGGCTGCGTGCCCAGCTTGAGAAGAAAGGTGTCAGGTATAATGTTACCAATACGGCGAGCAGCGAGGAGATGTTTGCCAAGGCTTTCTCGCGTACGCAACCCAACATTGTGGTTCTGAACACCGGACGTTCGCCGGAGTTGAACGTGGCGCTCGCCAAAATAAACGGACTGACAACAAATTACCCCGGCATAGTTGTAACCCTGTTCGGTTATAACGAATGGCTCATGTACACGGAGCAGAACTTGAATAACTTTTTCAAGTTCGACACCTATATACCCTCTACCTATTATTATAATGCGCTTTCTCCGAGGACGCAAGGTTTCGAGAAGAACTTCAGGCGTTGGTTCAAGACCGACCTGCAGTACGCCTATCCGCGTTTTGCGTTGACGGGTTACGACCAGGCCATGTTCTTTTTGCGCGGCTTGCACAAATACGGAAAGAACTTTACTGGCAGCAGATCAGAAAACGTCTACATGCCCATGCAGACTCCCTTGTACTTCAAACGGATAGGGCAGGGAGGCTACCAGAATGCCAACTTCCAGTTAATTCATTACACCTACAACCATAGCATAGAGTCTGTTAACTATTGATTGCTGTAGAATGACCAATCGAATAAAAACTTGCTTGATGGCATTAGCCGGCCTGCTGGCTATCCAGACCGCAGCTGCACAGATAGGCGAGCATCGCAATGACTTCGCTGTCGGCATCAATGGAGGCTATGTACTCAGTAATGTACGTTTCACCCCGAAGGTTCCCCAAGGCTACCACGGTGGTTTCACGGGTGGTTTGTCGTTGCGCTATGTCTGTGAGAAGTACTTCAGCACCATCTGTTCGGTATATGCGGAAGTAAACTATGCTCAGTTGGGATGGAAGGAAGACATCCGCACTGTTACCGATGAGCCTGTCATCAACGGAACTACCGGTGTGGCTGAAGCCTACAGTCGTACCATTAATTACGTGCAGGTACCCGTATTTGCACATTTGGCATGGGGCAGAGAAGACCGAGGCTTCAATTTCTTCGTGAACTTGGGGCCACAATTTGGCTTTTATTTGAGTGAAAATACAGATGCTAACTTTAACCTCGAGCAACGCAACGCTGCCGACAGAGCAGTGAACGTAGTGGCTCAGGATACCATGGCAGTAGAGAAGAAGTTCGACTATGGTATAGCTGCAGGTCTCGGTGCAGAATACAGTATTCCCGGAGCAGGCCATCTGCTGCTTGAGGCTCGCTACTATTACGGGCTCGGAAACATATACGGAGACACCAAACGCGATTTCTTCGGAAGTTCTAATTACGGAAATATAGTCGTGAAGTTGAGCTATCTGTTCGATATAACAAAAACCAAGAAATAATCATAAACTTAAACCTTCAATATTATGTTTGAAAATCAACCCAAAGGTCTTTATGCGCTGGCATTGGCCAACACAGGCGAGCGATTTGGTTATTACACCATGATAGCCGTCTTTGCCTTGTTTCTCCGAGCTAATTTCGGACTGGCTCCAGGTACAGCCGGACTTATCTACAGCATCTTTCTGGCTTTGGTATATGTAATGCCGCTGGTGGGAGGAGCCCTTGCCGATAAGTTCGGTTATGGCAAGATGGTTACAGCCGGTGTGCTGGTAATGTTTGCCGGCTATCTCTTCCTGAGCATTCCATTGGGCGGAGATACCTTTGCCATGGCATGTATGTTGGCAGCATTGGTATTCATCAGTTTCGGAACAGGCTTGTTTAAAGGCAACCTTCAGGTAATGGTGGGTAACTTGTATGACGACCCCCAATACTCCAAACAACGCGACAGCGGCTTCTCCATCTTCTATATGGCCATCAACATTGGTGCGCTTTTTGCACCAACGGCAGCCGTTAAGATTAAGGAATGGGCGGAAAGTATCGGTTACGCCAGCAACGATGCCTATCATTTCTCGTTCGCTGTGGCCTGCGCATCACTCATTCTTTCCATTGCCATCTATTACGGTTTTCGTTCCACTTTCCGTCATGTTGAGGGCAACTCTAAGCAGAATGCCGTTGCCGAAGGCGAAGTGCAAGAACTGTCGAAGCAGGAAACCAAGGAACGTATCATCGCACTTTGTCTTGTATTTGCAGTGGTTATCTTCTTCTGGATGGCTTTCCATCAGAATGGATTGACACTTACCTATTTTGCCAATGAGTTCGTTAAACCGACGTCGGAGGGTATTCAGAGCATGGCTTTTGATGTTGTGAACTTGGTAATGATTATCTTCATTGTCTATGGCTTGTTCGGTTTCTTCCAGAGCAAGACCGGCAAAGGGAAGGGTATTGCTACTGCCGTGATACTTATTGCGTGTGCAGTATTGTATTATAAGTACACCCGTATATCAGGTGCTGTTGAAGTCAGCGCTCCTATCTTCCAGCAGTTCAACCCCTTCTATGTGGTTGCGCTGACACCGGTTAGCATGGGTATATTCAGCTATCTGGCCTCAAAAGGCAAAGAACCTTCAGCTCCTCGTAAGATTGCTTATGGTATGTTGGTGGCCGGCTCGGCTTACGGACTCATGATTTTAGCTTCTGTCGGTCTGCTTACTCCCGACGCACAGGCAGCTGCCGGCGATAATGCAACCTTTACATCTGCCAACTGGCTGATAGGTACTTACCTGATACTTACCTTCGGCGAGTTGCTTTTGAGCCCCATGGGCATCAGTTTCGTGAGCAAGGTTGCTCCTCCAAAGTACAAAGGTTTGATGATGGGCGGCTGGTTTGTTGCAACCGCAATCGGCAACATGTTGGTTTCCGTAGGTGGTTTCCTGTGGGGTGGACTGCCTTTGTGGACGGTTTGGCTCGTCTTCATCGTGCTCTGCTTGCTGTCGTTTGTCTTTATGATGGCTATCATGAAGAAGCTCGAGAAAGTTTGCTGACGCAGCTCTTAGAAGTGTATAATTCCCTTGCATGCTTCCTTGAAATACGGAAAGTGCAAGGGATTTTTTCTTTTCATGGGGTCAGTCTTTAATTCATAAATGCCGGCCATAACATTAATAAAATAACCAGACAGAAACATTAAACAGATAAATACACAGAAATTTGAAGATTTTCCTGCTTTTATTTTGTCAATTCAATTTTAAATCTTAGTTTTGCCAAACTATTAGAATGACCATGTGTATTATTGCCTGAAGCTAAAACCTAAAAACATAATAAGTACATGCGATTTCTTACAGAACAAGCATTACAGTCAACTTGTGGTGGGAATACTTACAAGTCGATATATAAAAGGATTAAAGAATAGATTTTTGCCAGAACCTTAAAAGATTCGAGCAATATGCTTTTTACCAGGTGCTCCTTTGTTTATACGGGTGTGCGCTTAGGAAGTTTGCTATCCATTATTACTAAAATATACAAACAATGAAGAACTTTACCTTGATAGCCTTGACTTTGTTGCTTTCGGCAACAGCTCAGGCTCAGCTCTACAAGGATTTGCCAAAAGGAGATTATTATCCCGGCTATAATCCTGTAGTGAAACCAGATGCCTCGCTAACCCTTCGCAGGCAGCGCGTGAGTCGTGCCCCCGGGGCTGAGGCTGCTTATCCTGACCATTGGAATACTGGCGCACAACGCTATTTCCCGCCAATCTTTTCACAGGGTGGCTATGGCTCGTGCGGAGTAAGCTCGCACGTGGGCTACATGATGACTTCGGAACTTAACGCCTGGCAAAATACCGACGCATCGCTGCCAGAGAACCAACTTACTCCTATGTTTGAATACCCTTTCACCTATAACGGGCCGGGCAAAGACGATATGGCCCTGTATGTAGGCTTCCCCACAGCCGATGTATACGGCGGACGCTACGAGAGCAGCATCTATATGCCTTCGGAGCACAAAGGCTCCAATTGGAGTTGGATGCAGGGTTACAAGAGCTTTTACAATGCCATGCTACACCGCATCAGTTATGCCTCGAACTTTCCGGAGTCAACAGACACCGAGGAGGGCCGGGCTGCAGTGAAAGCATATCTGTATAATCATAATGGAGACGAAACCTTTGGCGGCCGTGGCGGAACGGCATGCGTGGGTGTTGGCATTGCCAGCAGTGGGCTTGCTACGGTGCCTACCTCTGATGTCAACAGAGCCAACGGTTTTGTGGGCCAACGTTATTTGGAGCATTGGAATATTGGTGCGGGTAATTACGACCACGCCATGTGTATAGTGGGATACGATGACCGCATACAGTTTGACCTTGATGGAAACGGGCAAGTGGGAGAGATTGCCAACACCCTTGGGCAAAATGAGAACGGAGCATGGATTATGGCGCAGAGTTATGGCGCAGGCTGGGGTAACGCCGGTTTCATTTACTGCCCGTATGCGCTTGACGGTGGTGTGAGCCAACAGGTAACGACTCCTGCCGGAAAAACGGCCTACAAGCAGTTTGGAGGTTGGCAGCCCTATGTGTATCATTACCGCACAGGCTATACACCTTTGCGTACAATGAAAGTACTCATGGACTATTCCAAGCGCTCTGAGATAAGTGTTGTAGCCGGTGTGGCTCAAGATACGGTAGCTGCAAAGCCCGAGAAGACATTCCAGTTTGCCTATATCAACTATACGGGCGACGGCGACGGTGATGGTAAGGATGCTGCCACCCCGCTTTTAGGAACATGGAATGACGGAATTTCGCATACAGAACCTATGGAGTTTGGCATCGACCTTACCGATTTGACCGATGGATTTGACAGCAGCCGGCCGTTGAAGTATTTTTTGATTGTTAATTCAAAATCAACTGCCGACGGCAACGGGCACATTCATGCGGCCAGCGTTATTGACTATGAGTTCAACAAGTCGGGCGTGGAATTTCCTTTCGACAGCAAGAACGTGGAAATTCAGACGGCCGGCAAACAGACCATTATCAGTGTTGTGGTGAACGGAGAACCCTTGCATGCGCCTACAAATCTCATTCTCTCTGGCAACGAACTCTCATGGACTGCTCCTACGGGTACAGCCTATGTTCCCACCTCTTATTATATATACAGGGATGACAATAAAGTAGGAGAGAACACCAGCACAAACTTTACCACCGACGGAACTGCCGGAAGCTATTGCGTGAAGGCTGCTTACATGATAAATGGCACAGAACATTTATCGGCGGCAAGCAACCAGGTGGGTGCCTCGTCGGCACTGACAGCGGAACAGGCCTATGACAACAACGCTCTGGCTTTTGATGGTGGCGTGTTCTTTGTGCCCGATGTTGTAAACGAGGCGCACGACAGCTACACGGTTGAAATGTGGCTCAATCCCAACAAGTTGATTGACTGGGCCGATTTTATGTTCCACAACGCTTGGGGTGTTAAATATCTGATGCACACCTCGGCAGACGGTAGCATATCAGCGGGCTGGAACAACAACAATACAGATAGAATCAATACGCCTGCCAACACCCTTGTTGTTGGCAAATGGACTCACATTGCTCTCGTTGTAGAAGGTAACAACCACCGCATTTATGCCGACGGAAATCTCGTGGCCGAAGGGCAAGGCAGCGTGAGCGGATTTCCCGCTTATTGGGCCGGACGCCTTTATTTTGGAGATAAGAATTCACTCAACGGCACCATTGACGAGTTGAGGCTGTGGACCTGTGCACGCTCGGCCGCCGACATCAAGGCAAACATGCGGCAGCCCATTGCCGACCCCACGCACACGCCAAACTTGCAGGCTTACTTCAAAATGGATACTTATGACAAGGACGGCAAGACGTATATAAAAGACTGGGTAGGCGGACATGATGCCGAAATTTTAGGCGGTACCAAAACTGCAGCACAAACCAACGGCGCCACTATAAGCCGCGATAGCCAGCCCGTAGCAACAATACAGGCTCCGGCCAAGGCCATAATGGGCGAACCGATAAGTATTCAGGCCGTAACAAGCGTGGCAACAACGGCATATACATGGACTGCCACCAACGCTGTTCCTGCCACCTCCACGTTGCGCGTACCTACCTTTACCTTTAGTAAAACAGGCACACAGACGCTGAAACTCAAAACCACTGACCTCTCCGGAGCTACGGCCGAGGCCGAAGCCACAATTGAAGTAGAGCAAATTACGCCTACTGCTGATTTTGTGTTGAGCAACGAAGGAACCACGGGCAATGACCGTATCAGCTTTATAGCCCAGAACAAGGCTCCCGGTTGTACTTACCTGTGGAGCATGCCAGGTGCCGACAACGAAACGGCCTCTACGGCTAATGCCAGCGCCAGCTACGCCACGATGGGCACGAAGAAAGTAACCCTCACTGTTACCGGCCCCGACGGAGCAACGTACACCTCAACCCAAAGTTTCGAGGTGCGCAAGAGTACGCCGGCTACGGCTTACCAGATAACTCCGCAGGTGGTGGTGAAAGGCAGTCCAGTGCTGCTTACCGACCAGAGTGGTTATGCGCCCACGTCGTGGAAATGGAGTTTCAGGAGCAGCAACAGCTACTTTGCCTTTGTTGGCAAAGAGGGCGAGATAACCCCCGAAGTGCCCGGTATCTACTCTCTCACCTATACTGTTGGCAACGAGATAGGAAACTCTTCCATAACAGCAAACCGCGCGCTGATAGTATGCAATGCAGCTTCTGAGACGGGGCTCAACTTCTACGAAGGCGGTTCGCAGCGTATGGATGCCACCTTATCTGCAGCTTCATTTGGGGCATGGACAATAGATTATTGGCTTAACCCATTGCAGTTGAGTAGCAGTTCACTTGGAATACAGACTGCGGACAGCAATGGAGCAGCTGGCATGAAGATAGTTTCAGACGCCAGCGGCAATGTAAAACTAAGCTTCGGCGAGGCATCAGCATCGGCCGACGGCTTCTATATTCCGGGCGAGTGGCACCATTATGCCATTACGCACAGCGGAACTACTGTCAGCTTCTATCGTGACGGAACGCAAGTGGGCACCACTATTGATATAGGTGTGGCCGATTTCAGCAACGCGTTCACACAACTTACCCTCGGCGGAACCGCTGCTCCGATGAAAGGCAGCATCGACGAACTGCGCGTATGGAACCGTGCGCTCAGTCAAAACAATCTGCGTGAAGTGGCTGTAGCCCCCATCAGCGATGTCAATGCAGCTATGCAGAACCGGGGTCTGCTGGCCTACTGGGAGTTTAACCAGCCCGACGGCAATGCCGTTGATGCCTGCGGACATGCCGAAGGGCGGCTCACGGGATTTGCCAACACAGTGAACTACTACACCGAGTCCAAAGGTGTGTTCGCCCTGAACTTCGACCCAGCCGCCAATGAGCCTGTCGTAGGCGAGTTGTTGACCAAGAGCAATTTCTCTTTTGTATCGGTTAGCGATTATGACAGTTCAGAGAATGCCACCGGCAACAAGGCCATAGACGCCGACGAGAAAACCTTCTGGCACTCCAAATGGGAGGGTGGAGAAACGGTTTACCCGCACAGCATCACCCTTAAACGAACCGTCTGCGACACCTTGCGCACCCTGCAGTTCAGTTATGCAAGGGCCGACCGCTACCGTGCAGCCAATGTTACGGTAGAGCAGAGCAACGACAATGTTAACTGGGAGGTGCTCGACAGCGACCATGTGCTCTTCAGTTTCGCCCTGCAAAACATGGTGCTGGCCCAGCCTGCAACCGCTCCCTATGTGCGCATTACCTTTAACAGCGGCATTACCGGAGGCAATTTGCTGTGCCTTAACGAAATCTATTTCTATGGCACAAGATACGACGAAAGCACAGGCATCAGTGTTCCGCAAGGCACGGAGACAGGCCCGCAGGTTATATACGACCTGCAAGGGCGCCGTGTTAACAGGCCGTTGCTGCCCGGAATTTATATCATAAACGGCAAGAAACAAATCGTTCGGTAATACGGCTCATACAGAAAAGACACCGCAGCCATCTCTTTACAAAAGGAGAGAAGGCTGCGGTTTCTTTTGTATATCACACATTATCAAGTCTTACCAGATAGTGGTAAAGGCATTACCAGATACATGTAGAGGCATTACCAGATACATGTAGAGGCATTACCAGCCACATGTAGAGGCATTACCAGATAGGTGTAGATAGTTGGTAAAATAGCTGGCTTGTGGTTAAACACTAAGTGATTCCGGTAAAAAGGCATCATCTGGCAAAGAGATTGGCAGCCGGCAGGTGCCTTTTGTATTCGCTCCAAAGCCGGTCGTCATGCACAATCAGAGTCCGTAGTCGTCATCCTTCGTCCCGGATGTTGGCTTGCTCCAAGCCGTAATTGTACTTTCCGTCGGCTTTCAGCAAGATGGCGGCCACCACGGCAGCTGCCAGAGCGAACCCAGCAAAGATGAGAATGGGGACAAAATAGTCAACGTGGCCTGTTTCGGCAGCCGTGTAATCATCGATGACATGGCCCACCCAAATGGGCACGAGCATGAGTCCGATGTTCTGAATGTAGTAGATAATGCTGTAGGCTGTGCCCAGCTGCCTGAGCGGTACTATCTTGGGAACCGACGGCCACATGGCACTCGGCACGAGCGAGAATGCTACACCGACCATAACCATCAGGAACAGCGCAAACCAACTGGTGTTGATGATGGGCAGAGCCAGGCACAGATGGCACACGGCAAGCAGCAGGCAACCCGCAAACATCAGCCGGGCGCCGTGGCCCAAACGGTCGTACAGGTTGCCGAAGAATGGGGTCAGCACGATGGTACCGTAGGGAATGGCGGAAACTATCCATCCGGCAGTAACTTCGGCCACGCCGTATTTGTTGACGAGCAGGTCGGTTGCAAACTTCATGAACGGGCGGATGGAGCTGTAGAAGAGCATGCAGAGGATGGCGATGAGCCAGAAACCGGGATTGCGGAGCACGGTCATGAAGTCGCTTAGTGAGAAACTTTCGTCCGTACCCGGGTGTGTCTGCGATGCCGCTGCGCTGTCAGAAAGATTACTTTCGGCGACCTTATCGAACCTGCGATCCATGAATATGTAGAAGATAAACATCACGAAACCGAGCAGCAACACGATGGTTCCGGCAAGCAGTGGTGCCGGGAGACCGTAATTGAGCGCAATGAGCGGACTGAAACTCAGGGCCGATGCCGTGCCCAGTCGGGCCAAGGCCACCTGCACACCCATAGCCGAAGCCAGCTCGTGACCGGTAAACCACTTGGTTACAATCTTCGAGACGGTAATGCCTGTGATGTCGCAACCCATGCCAAAGAGGCCGAAGCCCAATGCCGCTATCAGTACCTGGAGTTTGATGTGGGCAGGAATAAGCCCGAAGAGGGTGAAGGGCAGGTTGGCATAAGTAGCGGGCGAAATGGCCGTAACGGCATAGTAATTGATGGCCGAACCCAGCAGCATGACGCCCGTAGCCAGCAAACCGGTGAGGCGGATGCCGAACCTGTCGAGGATGATGCCACCCAGAAACAGCATGAGCAGAAAGATGTTGAAGATGGAATAGCTGCCGGCATAGAAGCCGTATTCGGTAGCCGTCCAGCCCATTCCGCCCTCATCGACCGGAGCTTTGAGTTGAGTGGAGAGAGGGGAGATGATATCCCAGAACACGTAACCCATCATCATGACAAAGGCTACGATAAAGAGAACGCCCCAGCGCTTGCGCCTTGAGGCGGAAAAAGAAGAATTCCCGCCAGGTAGGCCCGGCTCTACAGATGTTGAACGGATGGAACTGTGGTTGACTGTTTGCTTTTCCATAATCTGCTATCATCAACATCCATTGGTCGGGACGGTTGCCTGACGGGAATTCGGTGAATTAATCTTTGATGTTCGGCTCTTCGAGACCGAGACCTTTCTTCTTGTCTACAATCTTGAGAATGAGACCGATGACGAGCGCCGCAATGCCCAGGCAGGCCAGCATGACCAGCGGGGCAGTGTAGTTGAGTTGGGTGGCATCGGTTACGCCGGGGTTGGTCTTGTCGAGTACCTTGCCTATGAGGAGGGGGAACAACCATAAACCGATGTTCTGTATCCAGAAGATGAGCGCGTAGGCCGAGCCTATAATTTTGGCGTCAACGAGCTTTGGCACGCTGGGCCAGAGTGCTGCCGGAACGAGTGAGAATGATGCTCCCAGCACCAGAATGGTAAGGTAAGCCACAACCACACCGCCCACATCGTTGCCCTTGAAGCCGGGCAGCACGAAGGCGAACGTAAGATGGCAGGCGATGAGCAGCAGCGAACCCAGAACGAGCATGGATGCTGCCTTGCCCTTGTGGTCAACGTAGTTGCCCAGTATTGGCGTGATGCCCACGGCCAACAGCGGGAATACGGCAAAGATACTCTCGGCCGACTGGCGCATGTAACCCATGTAGCAGTAGGTTATGAGCAGGAGAACCGAGAGGGTTAGCAATGAGTATTTTACGTTTGCTTTCTTCATGAAGTTGCTCATGAAGGCAGTTGCAGCCACCAAAATCATGATGAGGTACTGGATGATAGTAACCTCGGAAGAAGCCCAGAACGATTCTGCGGGTACTTCACGGAACGTGAGGTTGCACTGTAACATGTTGACTGCATACTTCTGGAAGGGGAAAATGGCGGAATAATAGAGTACGCACAGGAGCGAAACAAGCCAGAAGCCGCTGCTCTTGAGTATCTGCCCAATGTCGCTGATTTTGAACGGGTCGTCTTTCTCTTCTGCCTCTCCGGTCTGTGCGTCCAGCTTCTTGTCCATGAAGAAGTAAACAACAAACATTATCAGGGCGATGCACAGCAGTACAACTCCGAACGCTACCGAACGGGACACGTCAACTATGCCGCCCAGCTTGGCAAAGAACGGTGAGAATATCATGCAGGTGGCTACGCCCAGACGGGCCAAAGCCATCTCCGAACCCATGGCGAGCGCCATCTCGCGACCTTTGAACCACTTCACGATACCGCGGCTTACGGTGATGCCGCCCATTTCGGCTCCGCAGCCGAAAATCATGAAACCGCAGGCAGCCAGCTTGGCAGAGGCGGGCATGCCCTCATAGAAAGGCGATACGCCTAACTGCTCGAAGACGGGAATGTGGTTAAGATTATTGGTGAACCAGGCCTCGAGTCCGCTTCCCATAAAACTCTTGCTGATGGCATAGTACTTGATGCAGGCGCCTACCAACATCACCGCTCCCGAGAGCACCGCCGTAAAGCGAACGCCCATCTTGTCGAGAATGATACCTGCGAAGATAAGGAAGAACACGAAAACATTGAGGAATGTTTCGGCTCCCTGCATGGTACCGAAAGCGGTGGAATCCCATCCCCGCTGGGTGAGCATGAGGTCCTTGATGGGGGAGAGGATGTCCATGAAGATGTAGGCACAGAACATGGCCAGTGCCAATAGTAAGAGCGCCGTCCAGCGAAGGGCAGCGGAATCTCTGAGTGTTTTTTGAATTTGCTCTGTCATAATTTAATATTTTATCTCTCAAATTTTATTTTTTGAGCCACTTGTCAAGCCAGCTGAAGAAGGTACGCTGCCACAGTACGCCGTTCTGAGGCTTGAGAACCCAGTGGTTTTCGTCGGGGAAAAGCAGTAGTTCTGCCGGGATGCCTCTCATGCGAGCTGCATTGAAAGCTCCGAAACCCTGGTTGGCATTGATACGGTAGTCCTTCTCGCCGTGGATGCACAGAATGGGGGTGTCCCATTTGTCGACAAACTTGTGAGGGCTGTTGGCGTAGGTACGCTTGGCCCGGTCGGTCATGTCTTTATTCCAGTAGGCATCGTCGTACTCCCAGTTGGAGAACCAAGCCTCTTCAGTATCGGTGTACATGGACTCCAGATTGAATGCACCGTCGTGGGCTATGAAAGCCTTGAAGCGCTTGTCATGGTGCCCGGCCAGATAATAAACAGAGAAACCACCGAAGCTGGCACCAACGCATCCCAAGCGGTCTTTGTCGACAAAAGGAAGCGTACAGGCATCATCAATGGCGCTCAGGTAATCGTTCATGCACTGTCCTGTCCAGTCGCCGGAAACTTCTTCGTTCCACTCTGAACCGAAACCTGGCAGACCGCGGCGGTTTGGTGCAACGACTACATAGCCGTTTGCGGCCATTATCTGGAAGTTCCAGCGGTAACTCCAGAATTGTGAAACCGGGCTTTGTGGGCCGCCTTCGCAAAAGAGAAGCGTGGGATATTTCTTGTTTGCATCGAAGTGGGGAGGCAAGATAATCCATACCAGCATGTCTTTGCCGTCGGTAGTCTTTACCCAGCGTTGCTGTGTTTTACTTAATTCCAGCTGGTCGTAGATATGTTTATTTTCAAAAGTAAGCTGCTGCACCTTTGCCTGTTTTTCCTTGCCGGGCTTTATCAGGTAAAGTTCGTCGGCCGATTGATGACTGTGCCGCGAAGCCAACAGCTGTTTGCCGTCATTGAGCAGTTGGACTGAACCATAGTCAAACCATCCGTCGGTAACTTGTGTAACTTCTCCTTTAAGATTGGTTTTCCATATCATCTCTGCGGCATGCCATACACCCAGGAAGTAGAGTTCTTTGGAGTTGGAAGCCCAGACATAGTCGTCTACATTGGAGTCGAACTGCTCTGTCACGTAATTTTTTGCTCCGGTCTTGAGGTTATAGACACACAGACGATTGCGGTCGCTTTCGTATCCGTCGCGTTTCATGCTCATCCATGCTACATACTGACCATCGGGAGAGAAGCGGGGGTTGACATCGTAGCCTACGTTCAGGTCGCCGTTCTGCTTGTTTACCACTTGGGTAGCCAGCGTCTTGGTAGGGTCTACTTTCGGACTCTTGTAGCCTTCGGGCTTGCAAAGGTTCTTAGTCTCGCGGCTCTCTATATTATATAGGTATATGTCTGCATCGGTGGAGATGGCATACTCAACGCCTTCTTTCTTTCTGCTTGTATAGGCTATACATTTAGAGTCGGCGCTCCATGCTATCTGCTCAATACCTCCGAATGGTGCCAGTGGGCTTTCGTATGGTTCGCCTTTCATGATGTCGATGTCGTTTCCTACGTTGTTGCCATTTACTTCGGCCAGGAACGGGTGTGCGATGGTCTCGACATAATGATCCCAGTGGCGGTAATTCATGTCGGTGATAATTCTTCCCGAGGCAAGAGGCAGGTCGGATGGGTTCTCTTTGATGGTGCCGTGGTAGGGTATCGACTTGATAAGCACGACATGCTTCTCGTCGGGTGAAAAGCGGAAGCCCTCAATGTCAGTTTCCGAATTGGTGAGCTTCTGGCGACCGGAACCGTCGGGATTCATTTTCCACAGTTGTCCTTCGCGAAGGAAAGCTATCTTTTGCCCTTTCTCTATCCAGGCTGCATCGGTTTCGTTCTTGCTGTCAGTGGTTAGTTGCTTTTGGCTTTTACCGTCAGCATTCATGACATACAGCACAGTGTGACTTTTGTTTTGAGCCACGCTGTAGTATGAAACCTGATAGGCAATTCGCTTACCGTCGGGCGAAGCTGCACAGACTCCGATGCGCCCCATTGCCCAAAGAGCTTCGGGAGTCATCGTGTCGCTTTGCAATTGGATATTATTCTTACCAATCATATTCTGCGCATTCATGCTGCTGCATGCCATGAGGGCTGCAGCAACCATTGTCATAGCTTTGTGCATCTGTATTGTTCTTATAGTTTACGTTTCTTCCTGTCGAGTTCTTCACGCTTGCGCTGAAGCTCTTCCTGCTGCTGTTGCATGGCCTGCAAGCGGGCTGCAAGACCTTTCATCTTCTGCGGATTGTTGGCATTTTCCTTATAGCGAGACTCCAGGATGGCCAGCAGTTTAGCGTCGTTTGTAGTGTGACGGAGTGTCCACATGATAGCAGCACTGAAGAAAAGGCTGATGAAATAGTAGAAGTTAAGCCCCGATGAATAGTCGTTGAAGATAAAGAAGAACATCAGCGGCATGAGGTACATCATCCACTGCATCATCTTCATCTGTTCTGCTTGTTGGCCTACCATCTGGTCTTTTTGTTGCTGCATGGTGAACCATGAATACAGAATCTGTGCTCCGCAGAACAGAATACAGGTGAGACTCAGGTGATCACCAATCAGCCAAATGTTCTTGTTCCATTCCAAAATGGGGTCGTACGTTGAGAGATCCTTCATCCACAAGAAACTTTGTCCGCGCAACTGGATGGCATTCGGTACAAAGTTGAACATGGCAATCCAGATGGGCATTTGTATGAGCATAGGCAGACAACCGCTCAGTGGCGACACACCATATTTGGCATATTCCGCCATCATGGCCTGTTGTTTCTGCATCTGGTCTTCCGGCTTGTTGTATTGTGCTGTGGCTTCATCCAACTTTGGTTTGAGCACACGCATCTTTGCTGAACTCATGTAGCTCTTCTTTACCATCGGGAAGGTGATAACCTTTAGCAACATTGTAATGAGAATGAGCACAATACCCATGGGGAAAACCTTGCTGAGCCAGTCGAACACATAGATAGTGAACCATCTGTTGATAATTCGGAACAGCGGCCATCCGAGGTAAACCAGGCGTTGCAACTGCAGATCTTTGCCGAATGAGCTTTCCTTTTCTACCTTCTGGAGCAGACGGAAATCGTTTGGACCATAGTAGAAATCAAACTCCGACGGTGTGTTACCTGTAGGATCGAAGAATGTCTTCATTTTGGCTTGGTAGGTTTTCAGGTAGCCGGAGCCTTTCTCGTGGGGGATACTGGTCATCAAGGACTTCTGCTGAAAGTCGTTCTTGGCTATCATTACGGCAGAGAAAAATTGATTTTTGAATGCTACCCAATCAATTTTTTCTTCTATTTCCTTATCCTTAACTTCCTTTGATTCGTTGAGATAGTCGGTTCCTCCTTCAACATCATGATAGGTGAGGGTGGCGTAGCGGTTTTCAAAAGTGTAACCTTTCTCCTGTTGCCTGCATTTATCAAGCCAGTCAACATCCATGGTCGAGGTGGTTGGGGCAAAGATACCGGCCATGCCGATAGCATTCATCTTCATGTGCAGCATATAGTTTTTGCCCAGCGTATAGCTTATGACAATACTCTTGCCTGTACCGGCTTGAGCTGTGAAAACTACCGACGAATCAGTAATTTCCGACGGTTGGAAGTACAGATCTTGTGTGCTGATGTTCACTTCTTTAGCCGTAAGGGTATAGTTTAGACTTTGGTCTTTCTCGTCAAAAAGCGTGAGTTGTTTGTTGCCCAAACGGTCTCCGTAGCCTTTGATGACAGCTTTCTCTACCGTTGCTCCCTTGGAACTGAATGTCAGTTCAACTGCTTTGTTTTTTAAGACAATGTTTTGCTGCTGTCCTGTAAGTGCTGAATGGAACAGAGCTGTGGTATCTTCAAGCAACTTGGTCTTGACTGCCGTTTGCCTGGCAGCTGCCTCCATCTGTTTTTGTTTCTCTGCTTTTTGTCTGGCAACTTGGGCAATAGAATCCTGAACGAAAGCTGCTCTCTGTTCTTCTGCCGATGGTTGGCTCCACCAACTGAACCCAATCAGTACCACTGCAATCAGCACAAAACCGATGATAGTGTTTTTATCCATTTCTTTTTTTACGATTTATCCACAAGCCTTTGCTCCCGTTTTGAATTCAGACCCCAGCGAGTCTTTTTCCTATGAGTAAAGGTTTATGGACGATATTGATATTATTTTTTATTCTTGATTGCTGTTTTCACAAAGTCTACAAATAAGGGATGCGGCTTGAGAACTGTGCTTTGATATTCCGGATGGAATTGAGTTCCGATGTACCATTTAAGCCCCGGGATTTCTACAATCTCCACCAAATCGCTTTCCGGGTTCCGTCCAACGCACATCATGCCGGCTTTCTCGTATTCTTTCTGATAATCGTTGTTGAATTCATAGCGATGTCTGTGGCGTTCCTGGATGTGCTCTTTTTTGTAGATGTCGAACACTCGTGAGCCTTGTCTCAATACACACTCATAGGCACCCAAACGCATTGTGCCACCCATGTTTGTGATATTCTTCTGTTCCTCCATGATGTCAATCACGTTGTATTCCGTCTTTTCATCAATTTCCCGGCTGTTGGCATTGGCATATCCCAAAACATTGCGGGCAAATTCAATAACCATCATCTGCATGCCCAAGCAGATGCCAAATGTCGGAATATCGTGGGAGCGTGTATAGTGGGCAGCTATAATCTTTCCTTCGATACCTCTCTGGCCGAATCCCGGACAGATGACGATGCCGTCCAGACCAGCCAGCTTCTCACCGACATTCTCTTCAGTGAGGCCTTCTGAATTGATAAAGGTGATAATGGTCTTGTGGTCATTATAGGTTCCGGCCTGCGAGAGGCTCTCACGAATGCTCTTGTAAGCATCCTGCAAATCGTATTTGCCTACAAGACCTACATGTACTTCTTCTGTAGCTTTGTTCCTGCGTTCCAGAAAAGCCTTCCAAGGACCCAGTGCGGGCTTCTCACCTATAGGCTCTCCTACCTTGCGTAGAATGGCCTGATCCAAGCCTTGATCCTGCATGTTTACAGGAACTTCGTAGATGCTTGGCAAGTCTTCACTCTGTATAACGCAGTCAAAATCTACATTACAGAAAGCTGCAACCTTCTTACGTAGTGCATCGCTCAGATGTTTCTCGGTTCTCAGAATGAGAATATCGGGCTGGATACCTACACTCTGCAGTTCTTTGACAGAGTGCTGGGTTGGCTTTGTTTTCAGCTCGTCGGCTGCTTTCAGATAGGGAATATAGGTTAAGTGTACGTTGATAGCATTCTTGCCGAGTTCCCACTTCAACTGTCTGATGGCCTCCATAAATGGCGCACTCTCAATGTCTCCAATGGTTCCGCCGATTTCTGTGATAACAAAGTCATAGTGATATTTCTTTCCCAGAAGCTTTACGTTCCGCTTGATTTCATCCGTAATGTGAGGAACAACCTGGATAGTCTTGCCCAAATAGTCGCCACGTCGCTCCTTGTCAATCACAGCCTTGTAGATACGACCTGTTGTCAGCGAATTAGCTTTGGTGGTTCTGATGTCTGTAAACCGCTCATAATGTCCCAAATCCAAGTCAGTTTCCATACCGTCGGTAGTTACATAACATTCTCCGTGTTCGTAGGGATTCAACGTTCCAGGGTCAATGTTGATATAAGGATCGAATTTCTGGATGGTGATATTGTAACCTCTTGCTTGAAGAAGTTTTCCGATGGAAGATGAGATAATTCCTTTGCCAAGCGATGATACTACTCCGCCTGTGACGAAGATATATTTTGTTTCAGCCACGATAGTGAAAATTAAATATTAAAGATGGTGCAAAATTACAATAAAAACATGAAACGGGCAAGCAACTCCCAACTTTTATTACTATCTTTGCAGCCAAATGCAAGAACTTGTTATGAAAGTAAAATATTTGTTCGTCTTGTCGTTTGTCCTGTGCTCTGTGTCTGCTGCGGCACAGGTGAGAAATCGTGTCTTCAACAGAGGTATTGTCAGTTCAGCTTTTTCCGAACGCTATATGGATTCCCTGCGGTTGGTTAACCAGCGGCTTGACAGCATCTATAACCTGTCCTTAGCCCGGCAGACAGTGGAAGAACGGCTGGAGAGCCAGCGGTATTCTACATTATTTCTGCCACTCACTTTCTATAATGGTGTGGCCCATCAGTCTTTTTCGTTAGATGATGATGTGTCCGATTTAGATAAAACCCTGCTCAACGTCTACCTGCACCGTCCCGATTTAATAAGCAATACAGAGAGCCAGCTCGACCGTATAAACATAATAGAGCCTGTAACCAAGAAGCAGAAAACGGAAACCAATATCGTGGAGAAAGTAGCTCCTGTGCCTATAGAGCCTGATGTAATTCCGATGGAGGTGATGATTAAGAAACCAAACTTCTGGACTATCTCGGGCGATTATTATCTGCAGTTCCTTCAAAACTACGTATCGTCCAATTGGTATAAAGGCGGTGAGAGCAACTACTCGGCTGTTGGTGCCGTAACTCTCAATGCGAATTACAATAACAAACAGAAAGTAAAATGGGAAAACAAGTTGGAGATGAAACTCGGTATGCAGGCCAGCCGTGGTGATACCCTGCACAGCATGAAAACCTCTGAAGACCTTTTGCGCTATACCAGCCGATTAGGTTTGCAGGCAAGCACTCATTGGTACTACACGCTGCAGATGGTTGCATACACCCAGTTCCTGCGCGGTTACAAGAGTAACGACAGCTTTGTTTATTCCGATTTTCTGTCCCCACTCAACGTAAACCTCTCACTTGGTATGGACTATACCGTGGAGTGGCTGAACAAGCGGCTAACGGGAACTATCCATTTGGCGCCGTTTGCCTACAACTTTAAATATGTGCAGCGCCTCGAATTGTCCACCCGTTACGGCCTGGACGAGGGAAAGCACGCACTTAATGACATTGGTTCCGAGTTCGATATCAACCTTTTGTGGAAGATGACCGACAACATCAGTTGGAAAACTCGCTTCTATGCCTACACGACTTACAAGCGTTCGGAATTAGAATGGGAGAATACGTTCTCCTTCCAGTTCAACAAGTACATCTCCACCAACATCTTTGTCTATCCTCGTTTTGATGACGGAGCTTCGCGCGACGACCATCATGGGTTCTGGCAGCTGAAGGAGTATGCCTCCATCGGCTTTGCCTACTCGTTCTGACAGAAGCTTGTTACAAACAAACAGGGAACCGTGTTGTGGCGCGGTTCCCTGTTTGCGTTATGGGAGATATTACATTTGCGTATAGTCTTTGGCCAGTCCGCCGGCAGCAGTTTCCTTGTAAAGCGACGGTAAATCGTGCCCCGTTTGTTTCATGACGGCTACAACGCGGTCGAAACTCACGCGGTGTTTGCCGTCCGAGAAGGCGGAATAGAGATTGGAGTCCAGCGCTCGGCAGGCCGCAAAGGCATTGCGTTCTATGCACGGAATCTGCACCAGGCCGCACACGGGGTCGCAAGTCATGCCCAAATGATGTTCCAATCCCATCTCGGCAGCATACTCTATCTGGGCCGGACTGCCGCCAAACAGTTGGCAGGCTGCTGCCGACGCCATGGCACAAGCAACGCCCACCTCTCCTTGGCAGCCTACATCGGCTCCGCTGATAGAGGCATTCTGCTTCACGATATTGCCGATAAGGCCGGCTGTAGCCAGTGCATGCAGAATGCGAGAGTCGCTGAAGTCGTGTCCTTTGGCCAGATGGTAGAGCACTGCCGGCATAACACCGCACGAACCGCAGGTGGGCGCCGTGACGATTGTTCCGCCCGAAGCGTTCTCTTCACTCACAGCAAGCGCATAGGCGTAAACCAGTCCCCGGGTTTGCAGAGATTGTTTGTATCCACGTGCCTTTACATAGTAAACGGGGGCCTTACGAGCCAGATTGAGCGGCCCGGGCAGCACTCCCTCGTGGTTGATGCCCCGTTCTACGGATTCCTGCATCTTTTTCCAAACCTCCATCAGGTAGTCCCAGATGTCTGAATTTTCGTTCTTGTTCACGTATTCCCAGTAGCTACGGCCGTTGTTTTCGCACCATCGCATGATTTCCGTGAGCGTGTTCATGTCGTAGATGTCTTCGGTATCAAACCTGTCACCGTGCGCCTTGCCTTCCGAGAGCGCGCCACCGCCTACGCTGTAAACCGTCCACTCATCCTTTCCTCCGTCGTGGCTGAACTTCATGCCGTTAGGATGAAAGGGCAGGAAGACCTGAGGTTGCCAGTTGATAGTGGTTGGAGCAACGGGCCGGAGCACTTCTTCTATGGCCAAATCGGTCATGTGCCCTTTGCCTGTTGCGGCCAGACTGCCGTACAGTGTTACCTCAAACGACTTTGCATCAGGATGCTGTCCGCAGTAAATCTGGGCTGCTTTATTCGGCCCCATCGTATGGCTTGACGACGGACCTTTACCTATTCTGTATAGTTCTCTTAATGATTTCATGGGTACAAAGATACAAAAAGCTCACGTGATATTGCCATCGCGCGAGCTTTTTATGTACAGTTATGTTTCTGTCAGATGAACAAACAGCCAATCTGGAACGCCAGAGCGCTGACGCACCAAGCCAGACAGGTCGTATAGATGGCAGCAAAGCCGGCCCACTTCCACGACCCCGTTTCGCCTTTGATGGCGGCTATCGTCGCTATACAGGGGAAATAGAGCAACACGAAAAGCAGGAAGCTGTAGGCCGTGAGCGTGGCAATGGGGCCTGCCTCACTGGCACTTATGCCGTGTAAGGCAGCAATATCTTTCGTCATTTGCTGCCGCAGGATGGCGTATTTGCCGCCTTCGTTGTTGAACCCTGTATCATCGCCGAAGCTGTCGTTGTTGGAATAGAGCACTCCCATGGTAGAAGCCACAATCTCCTTGGCCCCTACGCCGGCTATAAGTCCTACGTCGAGCTTCCAGTCAAAGCCCTGTGCGCGGAACACGGGTTCCACGAATTTGCCTATACGCCCTATGTAGCTCTGCTCCTGCTGTGCCTGAGCGTCGAGCCGGTCGTTATGGGGGAAGTAGCCCAGTGCCCACACAATGATGCTGGCCACGAGGATGATGCCGCCCATCTTCTTGAGGTATTGTTTGCATTTCTCCCACGTATGCCGGCCTATGGCTTTCCAGGTGGGGAAGCGGTAGGGAGGCAGTTCCATCACGAAGGGCGTGTCTTCGCCCTTAATCATGAACCTGGTAAAGAGCTTGCTCATGACCACTGCCATCAGAATTCCAATGAGATAGAGCGACAACATGATGAGTGGCTGGTACCTGACGGCAAAGAAGCTGCCTATAATCATGATGTAGATGGGCAGCCGGGCAGAGCAACTCATCAGCGGCAGGATAAGCATTGTGACCAGACGCGACCGCCTGCTCTCGATTGTTCGGGTGGCCATGACGGCCGGAACATTGCATCCGAAACCCATGATGAGCGGTATGAACGATTTGCCATGCAGCCCCATCTTGTGCATCAGCTTATCCATGATGAAGGCGGCTCGCGACATGTAGCCGCTGTCTTCCATGTAGGAGATGAAGAAGTAGAGGATAAGAATCTGCGGCAAGAACACGATAACGCTGCCCACACCGCCAATAACGCCGTCGGCCAGCATGGCTTTCACGGGGCCGTCGGGCATGTTGCGGCTGATGGCATCGCCCAGCCAGGCCACGCCGGCATCAATCCAGTCCATGGGATATTGGCCCACAACGAAGGTTGCCGTGAACATGACGAACAGAATGAGGATGAAGATAGGGAAGCCAATCCACTTGTTTGTCAGGACGCTGTCCAGCAGATGGGTTATCTGATAGGTATCCTTGTTGGTGCCGGTCTTGTATTTTGCCTCTTCGAGAGCTCCGTGTATGAAGCCGTACTTGGCATCCATTACGGCCGTTTCGCTGTCGTCTCCGGTCTCTTCTTTTACCCGGGCGGCGGCTGTTTCGCGATGTTCAAGTATCTCTTCGGCATCGGGCAGCTGTTTGACAAGCCGCTCTATGTCCTTGTCTCTCTCCAGCAGTTTGATGGCCAAATAGCGTGTAGAGTAGCGCTCGCGCAGGTTTTCTTCCTTCTTGAGATGCTCCTGTATCTCGGCTATGCCGTTCTCTATCTCGTGTCCGTGGTTGATGTGGATGTGGCGGAAGTGCGGGTCGGCATCCTCTGTACCTTCGTACATCTCGATAACGGCATGGAAGAGGTTCCTTACACCCTCGCCGCTGGTAAAAACGGTAGGCACCATCGGCACGCCAAACAGCTTGCCGAGCTTGTCAAAGTCCACGTTGTCGCCACGCTTCTCGGTTTCGTCGAACATGTTCAGAGCCACCACCATGCGCAGGTGCATGTCAATGAGCTGCGTGGTGAGGTAGAGGTTACGCTCCAGATTACTGGTGTCGATGACGTTGATAACGATGTCGGGAGTCTTCTCAACTATCTGCTTTCGCACGTAAAGTTCCTCGGGCGAGTAAGCCGAAAGGGAGTAGGTACCGGGCAGGTCGACGAGGTTGAACACGTAACCTTCGTATTCGGCGTGCCCTTCCTTGGCGTCAACGGTCACGCCGGAGTAGTTGCCCACGCGCTCATGTGCGCCCGAAGCAAAGTTAAAGAGCGAAGTCTTGCCGCAGTTGGGATTGCCCACCAGAGCCACGTTGATAACTTTGTGGCTGCGCTCGGCAGCCTCTTCCCAGAGCTTGTCGGTTATAGCCTGCTCGTCTGGGTCGGTCGAATCAATGACAGGTGAGCTGATGTTGGGAGTTAAGCGCTTGCGTTGTGCGTGCCGTTTCACGTCAGCCATGGATATAACCTCTATCAGGTCAGCCTCGCTGTGGCGCAGACTGACTTCGTATCCCATTACCTTGTATTTAACCGGATCTCTCAGTGGGGCGTTGAGGAGCACCTCTACCTGCTTGCCTTTGATGAACCCCATCTCGATGATGCGCTTGCGGAAACCGCCGTGTCCGTAGACTTTGGCGATGATGCCTTTCTCACCGGTTGCCAGTTCTGATAACTTCATGTCTTCTTGTTTTCTTCCGTTCGATACTTCCGACCTGGGTACTGAGATCGTACTCTGCCGTTTAAGAACCCATGCAAAGATACAATAAAAATATGTTATGAGGGCTCCTTCGGCTGTCTAAAGCATCAAAATACCTACTAATTGTGATGGTTTGGAGGTGCTGAAGATGTGGTTTGTAATCTTTACCACTATCAGGTAATATGTTTACCACTATCTGGTAATGCTTTTACCACTATCTGGTAAAGCCTCTACATGTATCTGGTAAAGCCTCTACATGTATCTGGTAAAGCCTCTACATGTATGTGGTAATGCCTTTACCAGCTATGTGGTAATCTCTTTACCACTATCTGGTAAAAGTTCATGAGCTATGCTCACGTGCCTCTAAAGAGGTGCTCTTCGGCCGATGTTGACCGTTGGATTTACGCTTCCTTGATGTCGAAGTAATCTTTGAGAACCTGTTCGGCACTTCCGTCCAGGTTCGGTATGTCACGCAGTATGTGCCCGTGTTCCAGGAGTGCCACGCGGTTTGAGATGTCAACCGTGTGCTGCAAGTTGTGGCTGCTTATCAGAATGGTGGCGCCGATGGCATCGTGATAGTCGGTGAGGAGCTTCTTCAAGATGTTCTGACTCGACGGGTCGAGGAAGTTGAATGGCTCGTCGAGTATCACGACTTGGGGCCGGTTGAAGAGCGCCGAGATAATGCCTATCTTCTGTTTGTTGCCTGCCGAGTAGTCGCGTATGAGCTTTTTCTGCCTCATGATTTCGCCGGCCATGAAGCGTTCAAAGTCCTTTTCCCGCTCTGCTATGGCCGTTTCGTCCATGTTGTTCACCTTTCCGATGAAGGCAAAGTATTCTTCGGGCGTGAGGAAATCTATCAGGAAGCTCTCGTCTATGTAGGCCCCGGTAAAGTTCTTCCATTCCTCACTCTCCGCCGGGTTTATGGTGGCAGGCTCCGCATCGGCGTCGCGGTGGGGCAGGGTGATGCCCACACGGCCGCTGTCGGCTTTCAGTAAGTCGAGAATGAGACGAAAGAGCGTGGTCTTGCCGGCGCCGTTGTTGCCCACAAGTCCCAGCATGTCGCCGTCGTGTATGGTAAATTCGGGAATGTCTACGGCAGTTTTTTCGCCGTATGTCTTCTTGAGGTCGGTGAGTTGTATCATCTTGATGGTTGTTTGGAAGTAAGCGGATAAACGAAAAAACGAAGAACAAGCAGAGGCCTGTCTTGGGGCTTTTCTGTTTATTCTTCGTTGTATCGTTGCGGCTGTTATCTCAGGTTACGGCCGTGGCAGTTCTTGAATTTCTTGCCCGAACCGCACGGACACGGGTCGTTGGGGCGTGGCATTTTCTCGGCTCTGTAGGGCGTGTGCTGCGCTGCCTGTGCCGACTCGCGCGTGTCCTGGTTGGCTGCAGCCTGCTGGGCGGGGTCGTTGAGGTCCTGCTTCTGCTCGTTGTAACGCTGGGCGTGCTGCTCCTCTGCGGCCTCGTGAACTTCGTCCTGCTGCATTTCGGGTATCTGGGCGCGCATCAGAATGGAGGCAATGCGGTTGTTGATGTCGTCAATCATGCTGTCCCAAATCTTCGCACTCTCCAGCTTAAACACCAAGAGAGGGTCTTTCTGCTCGTATGAAGCGTTCTGAACACTGTGACGCAGTTCGTCGAGCTGCCGCAGGTTCTCCTTCCAGTCGTCGTCGATAACGTGAAGCAGGGTTTGCTTTTCAAATTCCTTAACCACCGTCTTGCCTTCGGTCTGATAGGCCTCATGGAGGTCGCAGGCAATGCGGTATTGGCCTTTTCCATCGGTGAAGGGGATGGCGATGCGCTCGAAACGGCCGCCTTGGTTTTCCTCAACTTCCTTGATAAACGGCCATACGAGGCTTTGTACCCTGTCGGTCTTGCGCTTAAAGGTTGCCATGGCATTCTGGAAAGCACGCTCGGCCAGCTCTTCCTTGTTGCCGTTGAGGAACTCGTTCTCGTCGAATGGACACTCCATGGCAAGCACCTTGAGGAACTGCTCCTTGCACCCTTCGAAGTCGTTACGCTCGATGATGTTGATGCAACGATCCCAAATGATGTTGGTGATATCCATGCCAATACGCTCGCCCATGAGCGCATGGCGGCGCTTCTCGTAAATAACGGTGCGCTGCTTGTTCATCACGTCGTCGTATTCGAGCAGGTGCTTACGGATACCGAAGTTGTTTTCCTCGACTTTCTTCTGGGCTCGCTCAATGCTCTTGCTAATCATCGGGCTCTCGATACGTTCGCCCTCGTCATAGCCCAAGCGGTCCATGACGTGTGCAATACGCTCGGAACCGAAGAGGCGCATGAGCTTGTCTTCGAGCGAAACGTAAAATACAGAGGAGCCGGGGTCGCCCTGACGGCCGGCGCGACCACGCAGCTGGCGGTCTACGCGGCGGCTCTCGTGGCGCTCGGTACCGATGATGGCCAGACCGCCGGCAGCCTTCACCTCGTCGGTGAGCTTGATGTCGGTACCACGACCGGCCATGTTGGTGGCTATGGTTACGGCACCGAGGCCGTTGGTGGAACGTCCGGCTTCGGCCACGATGAGTGCTTCTTTCTGGTGAAGTTTGGCATTCAACACGTTGTGAGGTATGTTGCGCATCTGCAGCATGCGTGAGAGCAGCTCACTGATGTCTACCGAAGTGGTACCAACCAGACAAGGACGGCCGGCATTGCGCATCTCGATGATTTCGTCGATAACGGCGGCATACTTCTCGCGGGCTGTCTTGTAGACGCGGTCGTCCATATCCTTACGGACAACGGGGCGGTTGGTTGGTATCTCCACTACATCGAGCTTGTAGATATCCCAGAACTCTCCGGCCTCGGTGCTGGCCGTACCCGTCATACCCGAAAGTTTGTGGTACATGCGGAAGTAGTTCTGGAGTGTAATGGTGGCAAAGGTCTGCGTGGCGGCTTCAACCTTTACGTGTTCCTTGGCCTCGATGGCCTGATGCAGGCCATCACTCCATCGGCGGCCTTCCATAATACGGCCTGTCTGCTCGTCAACAATCTTAACCTCGCCGTTCATGACAACATACTCGTCGTCTTTATTGAACATGGTGTAGGCTTTGAGGAGCTGTTGGAGGGTATGCACACGCTCGCTCTGGATGCCGTAGTGGTTCATCAGGTCGTCCTTCCTGTCCAAACGTTGTTGGTCGGTGAGGTCGGTTTCGTTCTCCAGTGCAGAGAGTTGTGAGGCGATGTCGGGCAATACAAAAAGTTCGGGGTCGCCGGTCTGCTTGGCCAGCCAGGCTCCACCCTTGTCAGTAAGGTCGGCAGAATTCAGCTTCTCGTCAACAACAAAGTAGAGCGGTTCTATGGCCTTGGGCATCTCCCGGTTGTTGTTCTGCATGTAGAACTCCTCGGTTTTCAGCATGCCTGCTTTGATGCCGTCTTCGGAGAGGTACTTGATGAGCGGCTTGTTTTTGGGCAGTGCCTTGAAAGAACGATAGAGGGCAAGGAAGCCTTCTTCCGACATTTGGGCGGCTTTCTTGCGGTCCTGTTCCTGCTGGGAGGCTGTAATGAGCTGCTTGGCTTCGGCCAGCAGTTCGGTAGCTTGTTTGCGCTGTACTTCATACAGGCGCTCAACCAACGGCTGGAAGGCCTCGAACATCTGGTCGTCGCCCTTGGGAACGGGGCCGGAAATAATCAGAGGCGTACGGGCATCGTCAATCAACACGGAGTCGACCTCATCGACAATGGCATAGTTATGACGGCGTTGTACGAGGTCTTTGGGGCTCATGGCCATGTTGTCACGCAGGTAGTCGAAACCGAACTCGTTGTTTGTACCGAACGTGATGTCGGCCTGATAGGCCTTGCGACGGGCTTCGGAGTTAGGCTGGTGCTTGTCGATGCAATCAACGCTGAGGCCGTTGAACTGGTAAAGAGGTCCCATCCACTCGGAGTCTCGCTTAGCCAGATAATCGTTGACGGTAACCATGTGCACGCCGTTTCCGGTCAGTGCATTGAGGAATACCGGCAGGGTAGCAACGAGCGTTTTACCCTCGCCGGTGGCCATCTCGGCAATCTTGCCCTGATGGAGGGCAATGCCGCCAAAGAGCTGGACATCATAATGCACCATGTCCCACTTGATTTTGTTGCCGCCGGCAGTCCACTCATTGTGATAGATGGCTTTGTCTCCGTCAATGGTAATGAAGTCGTTGGTGGGATTGGCAGCCAGTTCACGGTCGAAATCGGTGGCTGAAACCACTGTTTCTTCGTTCTCGGTAAAGCGGCGGGCTGTGTCTTTCATGATGCTGAAAGCCACCGGCATCACCTCGTTGAGTGCCTTTTCGTAAATATCGAGGACTTCTTTGTCTAACTTGTCAATTTCGTTGAAGATGTCTTCACGCTCTTCGATAGGCATTTCTTCGATTTTTGCCTTGAGCTCATCAATTTGAGCCTTTTGTTCTTTTGCCGAGTCCTGGACATACTGCTGTATCTCTTTGGTCTTGGCGCGCAGTTCGTCGTTGCTCAGTGCCTTGATTTGGGGATAGACTTCTTTCACTTTTTCAACCAGCGGCTGAATAAGTTTCATATCCCTTGTACTCTTGTCACCGAACAGTGATTTAAGAAAGTTGTTGAAACCCATTGTTTATGTTATTTTATTTGTTGCTATAACTATAATGTGTAATTGGATGCAAATTTACGAATAAAATTCTGAATAACACCATGTTGTGGCTATATTTCGTCTCTAAACAATCAATGCGGCAGTTACTATGCTTGATGTTACCTGATGATTGAGAACGGAAAAGAATCGGATTGTAAAAATGCTGGCGGATCAGAACAGCGGTTCTGCTTTGCAGGCATTAGGTGCCCGGATACGGATGGCTTTGGCAATGGTAGGCGCAATACGGTCTACCGTTACCGGGGCGTTGATGCGTTCGGCCTTAGTTCCTGCACCGTAAACAATAATGGGGAAGGGAACAAATGAAACGCGGCTGATATATTTTTCCTGATTATCTTCGTTGTAGAGCTGCCAGCCGGAAGCCACCTCAATGATGATATCACCGCTGATGGCCGGATTATGGCCGTTACGTATCTTGAGGATATCGTTGCCTCCCGACAGCAGTCGGGTAGTGGTGTAAACATCTCGTACACCTGCATTCTGAATGAGGAACTCCTGACATCTGTTCAGTACTTCACCCAATCCGATACGCTTCTGCTCGATGAGTTTGTGGTTGAGATAAATCTCGTTGTGGAAGCAAGACTCGACATAATGTCCCTGACCGTAGATAGCGCCCAGGAAAATGTTCATCAGATTGGCCGTACGATTGATGTAGAAAGTACCTGTGGGAATGCGAAATTTGGCATAGTCGGTTTTGTCTTCGTCAGTATATCCAGTGCTTGTAATGAAGAAAAGCACATTCTGCTTGCCTACGTTAGTTTCAATTCCGGATATCAGTTCGCCCAGTACGGAGTCTAACTTGCGGTAGATACTCTCCATGTCGAACTGCCAGTTTGTCGCGCTTTTACCTTTGGCTGATAGCGTGATGCAGAGTAAATCGGTCACGTTGTCCTTACCCATTGAGTTTGCAAGCACGCACTCTTTGGCTGCATGCACTATTGCTATATTCTTAGTAGCTTCATCTTCAGTGCGTTGAGAATAGATGCTCTTGTATGCGTTCAGCCACTTTCTGCCCTTGTCAGGATAGTAATTTGAAGTAGTGAAGACGCCCGAGCGGTCGTCTATCCATACAGCGCCGTCGACAGCATGGCCGGCTGACAATACGGCAGCATCCTTGTTGGAGGCAAGAGAGTAAACGAGCGCATTGCCGTTGGATGCAACTTTGAGTTCGTCACCTATTGTAGAAGTGGAAATCTTGGCCGGCGAAACAGTGTATTTGTTATCGTCTACGCATGCAACTGGCCGTAATGTACTCCGGTTGAGCCATTGTGTGCCGACTATGCTATTGTAATATGGAGAAGTGCCGGTGGATATGGAGGCAATGGCTGAGGCACGGTCTACCGGCGTAAAGGGATAGCTTGCAGCCTCGTAGACACGCCCCTGACTCAACAGTTTGCGAAATCCGTTCTGCCCGTAGAATGGAGAGAAGGCTTCTATATAGTCTGTGCGAAGCTGGTCAATGGTTATGCTCACCACGAGTTTGGGTGCAGGCTGTAAGGATTGAGCCTGTCCGGTGGCCGAGAGAGCGAAGAGTATCGCGGTGAGATATCTATTCATTTGTCAATTTGGGCTTCTTGCACCAGTATTTAATGATTGCTATTCTGATTAACAAAATCAATGCCAGAATGTACATGGCAACATCATACTTTTGCCAAATACCTAAGAAAAGGGCGATTATGAGGAATGCCATCAGCACATTCAGATATCCGTGTGCCTGATGCTTCTTTAGCTTCCGGACAACCGGAATGAGGAAAACAATCGACAAAGGACAGAGAATGAGTATCTGAAAGTTTAGACTTACCGTTGGATGTTGTGAGAAAACCATGGCCAGAATGATTAATCCACATAGCCCGTCAGCCAAAAGCCATAGTGCATCGAACCCCCAAAAAATCTTTTTAGTAAAGGCTTCTATGAAACAAATTGCGATAGTAAACGCGGCAAGAACCAATGCACAGCCAATAGGAGACAAGGGGAAGCCCCTGTCGATATGGTTTGCAACAGGCGGAAGCAAATAAGAAGATTGAGTGACAAACTTCCTTCTCGAACCGTCTTTGTTGATAATAATGGCATTATCGAAGTCATTCTCAAGATGAACCGGCAGAAACTGCTGCTCCTCCTGGTTCGTTTTGGCATCAGCCTTCACACCCAGAAGCAAGTCGTTGCCTAATTGCATCCATGGATGTCCGTGGGTGTAGTCGTGAATTAAGGAGCGATAGCTTGGCGAATAGTTTCTGTTTTCGGCGTAGGAAACGTTGCCTGTGATATGCTCAACTATCATGTCTCGGGCACGGGTTGTGCAATTATCATAGAAATAATTGTATCGGTAGACCTTGTTTTCGGGTCGATAGTTTTCGTCAATGGCCTGAGTGATGGCCCATTTCTCCTCTCTCGAGAGATTGAGCGTTTGCTCTTTAACCCAGCGGCCGTCGCTTCTGTACTCTTCAATAAACAGGTTAAAAGGCTGGATAGCCATTTCATAATCGGTAATCCCGAAAACAAATCTGAGGATGAAGTTCTTCTGTTGAAAAGAGAACATGCCGTAATTGATGGCCAGATCCTGGTCTCTGCCAATATCGTGGAACCTGATTGCCGTGTGTCCATACAAAGAGTAGACCTCTTGCCCCGGCCCGCAAGTAAGCAGACTTACCTGTACCGAATCCATGCTCTTGAGTATTGGATTCTGTTCTTTTACAGCTTCGCGGGCTCCTACTGCCGTCGTTAAAGACAATAAAATAACAGCCGAGAGGCCTCTCAAAATATGTTTTAAATGTTTCACGATGCAAAAATAGCTTATATTTTGCAGTTATCATGCTATTGTTTCGAAAATTTTCGATAATTTTGCAACCAATAATTAAAGGCGGGCTTATTGTCTGCAACTTTACACTTCACGAAAATCAAAGGAATTTGAAGAGTTTCAATATGAGAAGAATATTGTTTAGCGCCGTTGTTCTGGCTGCATGTTCAACTACAGCTTTGGCACAAAGCGGTACTAATTCCCCTTATAGTCAATTCGGATTAGGTGCTATGACAGAGCAGACAAGTGGTTTTAACCGCGGTATGAATGGCCTTGGCATCGGCTTCCACGAGCACAATCAGATTAACTTCCTTAATCCTGCATCTTATTCAAGTCTTGATTCCCTGAGTTTTATTTTTGATGTCGGAATGTCCGGACAGATTACGAACTTCGAGGAAAACGGCAAAAAACAGAACGCCAAAAACGGCAATCTGGAATATGTTGTAGCAGGTTTCCGAGTCTTGAAACATGTAGGTATCAGCTTTGGTGTGGTTCCCTTTACAAATGTAGGCTATAATTATTCGAATTCCAGTTTTGTAGGCAATTCTCTATCCACGAGCGTTACCAATACCTACTCCGGTTCCGGAGGTTTGCACCAAGTGTATTTGGGAGCCGGATGGGAACCTTTCAAAGGCTTTGCTTTTGGTGCCAACGTGTCTTATCTGTGGGGCAATATCACCCGTTCTGTTGTCAATAGCTACAGTGATGCCTCTGTAAACACGCTCTCAAAATACTATGCAGCCGACGTGAGAAGCTACCGAATTGATGTAGGTATGCAATACACGGCGCAACTTTCTGCTAAAGATGTCGTCACGCTGGGCATTACCTATGGTCTTGGACACAAACTGAAAGCCGACCCCTCGTGCACGGTGGTTTCCAAGAATTTGCAAACAGGGGTGGCGGATTCTACCGTCCAGACGATAAAGGATGGCTACGAACTGCCAACCATGATAGGTGCGGGCTTGATGTATAATCATCACAACCGCCTGAAGATAGGACTCGATTACAGTCTCCAGAAGTGGGCAAAGATTGATTTCCCAGAATACAGCGTTGTTAATGACCAACCGCAGTATGCACTCAAGAGCGGATTGTTGAAGGACAGACATAAGTTTACCTTTGGCGGAGAGTTCTGCCCTAACGAAATGGGACGTGGCTTTGCTCAGCGCATGCACTACCGTGCCGGAGTTTCCTATGCTACTCCGTATTACAAGATTAATGGAACTGATGGGCCAAAGGAAATCAGCGCCAGTCTGGGTTTCGGCATTCCTATTATTAATACGTGGAACAACCGCTCCATGCTCAACATCAGTGTACAATGGGCTCGTCAGAGTGTAACAGGATTTATCACTGAGAATACTTTCCGCCTCAATGTAGGCTTGACCTTCAATGAACGCTGGTTTGCCAAGTGGAAGCTGAATTGATGATAGCTTATTAGTAAAACGAAGTCTTGAAGAGAGTTCTCTTTATATTATTGCTGACAGTTAGTCTGCTTTTGTCACTCGCTTCTTGCGAGGAACAGAAGGAACATACGGCTCCTGCCATTTATCCGCGAGATTCAGTGGCAGTGATGATTAGCTATGGCGTCAATACGCTGATATCGGATTCGGGTGTCATCAAATACCGTATTGTAACTGAAAAATGGGAGGTAAACCAGAACCGAAATCCGCAAAGGTGGATATTCGACAAGGGGCTGTTCCTTGAACAATTTGATGAAAAGTTTCATGTGCAGTCGTTCATTCAGTGCGATACGGCCTATTACTATAATGAGAACCGCTTGTGGGAATTGAGAGGACGGGTTCACATCTTGACCAAAGACGGGCTCCGCTTCAACAGCGAACAGTTGTTTTGGGATGAGCGTGAACATCAGCTCTATTCGCATGTATTCTCTAAGTTAATCACTCCCGAAAGACAGTTGCAAGGCAGTTATTTCCGCAGTGACGAGAAGATGACGAAATATTATGTGTCAAATACGCAAGGTTCTTTTGAAAAGGGCGACATTGATAGCGGCGGCGATACGCTTACGACAGCTGCTGATACTGTTAAAGCTGCCGTCAGGCCGCAGACGCCTCCACGTCGTCGTAACACCTCCATACCCTTAACACATTAAGAAACAACTAAAACAAAGATGGGTAGTGCAGTCGATATACCACTTATTATAGGAATAATCATCTCTATGGCTTTCTCTGCTTTCTTTTCAGGTATGGAGATAGCTTTCGTTTCCAGCAACCGTATGCTGGCAGAGATGGATAAGGAGAAGAACGGCCTTTCGCAGCAGCTGCTCTCCACCTTCTACCGCCATCCCAACGGATTTGTCAGCACCATGCTGGTTGGCAATAACATTGTGCTGGTTGTTTACGGCATCCTGATAGCCCGTTTCTTCGATAACACCATCTTTGCAGGTATGGAACCAGGTTTCACCGTGCCTGCCGATACCATTCTTTCCACGCTGATAGTGCTCTTTACAGGCGAGTTCCTGCCCAAGACACTCTTTAAGAGTAACCCCAACAAACTGCTGACCGTATTCAGTATTCCTGCTTATTTGTTCTATATCTTGCTATGGCCCATCAGTAAGTTCTCCACTTTCTTATCCAAGATACTGCTGCGCGTCATCGGCATCCGCATGAGTAAGGACGATGATGACGAAGGATTTTCGAAAGTGGATTTGGACTATCTTGTCCAGTCGAGCATTGACAATGCCAAAAACGAAGACGATATTGAGGACGAGGTCAAGATATTCCAGAATGCACTTGATTTCCCTGACACCAAAGTGCGGGATTGTATGGTGCCTCGCACCGAGATTAATGCGGTTAATCTGACCGAGTGTTCGCTCGACGACCTCAAGCAGATGTTCATCGAGAGCGGTAACTCCAAGATAGTTGTCTACAAAGACGATATCGACCATATTGAGGGTTACATCCACTCCTCCGAGATGTTCCGCGCCCCCGAGCACTGGCAAGAGCACATACAGAGCATGCCTTTCGTACCCGAGACCATGACTGCCCAGAAGCTCATGCAAATCTTCCTGCAACAGCAAAAGTCATTGGGAGTGGTTGTTGATGAGTTCGGCGGAACCAGCGGTATCGTGTCATTGGAGGATATCGTAGAGGAGATTTTCGGCGAAATTGAAGATGAGCATGACAATACCAAATACATTGCGAAAAAGACTGACAGCGGAGACTACATTCTCTCTGCTCGTCTGGAGATTGACAAAGTAAACGAGATGTTTGACCTCAATCTGCCCGAGAGCGATGAATACATGACCATTGGCGGACTTATCTTATATTATTACGAGAGTTTCCCGAAGCTCAATGAAATCGTTACCGTAGGCTCCTACGAATTCAAGATATTGAAGAGCACACGCACGAAAATAGAGTTGGTAAGGCTAAAAGATAACTCTTAATTGAAAATTTCGGGCGAAACTTACCGTCATTTGATATCTTTTTAGTATTTTTGTACGCATTTTAATAACTGCAGGATGCGTTTCAGTCTGAAGTCATGCTCCTGCAATCATACGTGAAATAATAATTAAATAAAAAACATAAACATTAATGGCAGCATTAGGAAAAATTAGAAAGAGAGGCGTGATTCTTATCGGAATCATTGGTTTTGGCCTCTTTGCGTTCATTGCTGAGGAGTTCTTTCGTTCTTGCGAATCGACCAAGAACGACCAACGGCAGCAGATAGGCGAGGTTTTGGGTGAGAAAATCAACGTGCAGGAATTCCAGAAACTGGTCGACGAATACAGCGAAGTCATCAAGATGCAGCAGGGTTCCGAGAGCCTGAACGATGAACAGCTCAATCAGGTAAAGGATATGGTATGGAACACATTCGTCCAGACTCGTATTGTTGAAGACGAAGCCCAAAGGCTCGGCCTCACCGTTACCAACGAAGAGTTACAGAATATTCTGAAGGAAGGAACCAACCCCATGCTTCTCCAGACTCCGTTTGTTAACAGACAGACTGGTCGTTTTGATGCCAATGCCCTGCAGAAGTTCCTGGCCGATTACAACAACCAGAAGAACGCCAACTCGCAGATGTCGCAGCAGTACGAAACCATTTACAAATACTGGACCTTTATAGAGAAAACTCTTCGTCAGCAAACGCTGGCCCAGAAGTATCAGAGTCTGCTGGCTCATTGCGTGCTCTCCAACCCAGTAGAAGCGAAGATGGCATTCAAGGAAGAGACCGAGGAAGCGCAGATACAGTTGGCCGCTTTCCCTTACAGTAGCATTGAGGACAGTAAGGTGAAGATAGCTGATGCCGACCTCAAGGCAAAGTACGATGAGCTTAAACCTCGCTTCAAGCAGTATGTGGAGAGCCGTGATATCAAGTATGTTGATATTGAGGTTGAACCGTCCGCACAGGATCGTCAGGCTCTGCAAAAGCAGTTTGCCGACTACACTAAGGATTTGGCTGCAGCTGCTGACCCTTCGGAGGTTGTGCGCAAGAGTACTTCACTTATCAGTTACCTTGGCTTGCCGGTCACCAAAGAGGCTTTCCCGCAGGATATAGCACAACGTCTTGACTCGATGGCAGTAGGCCAAACCTACGGCCCTGTTGAGAACAAGATGGATAACACTATGAACATTGTGAAGCTGGTTGCCAAAACGCTGCTGCCCGACTCTGTGCAGTACCGCATGATTCAGGTACCTGGTACCACACCCGAGGCCGCCCGCAAGAGCGCCGACTCTATCTATACGGCTCTTGCTGCCGGTGCTGATTTCGAGGCAACCGCCAAGAAGTATGGCCAAACGGGTGAAAAGCAGTGGCTTGTTACCGCTCAGTATCAGAATGCCCCTTCGCTTGACAAGGATACCAAGGGCTACCTGATGGCACTCAATACGATGGCTGTTAACGAGCTGAAGAACTATTCAATGACGCAGGGTAACCTCATCATTCAGGTGCTCGACCGCAAGGCAATGGTCAACAAGTACACTGCAGCCGTTATAAAGAAGACCGTCGAGTTCTCAAAAGACACTTACAGTGCCGCCTATAACAAGTTCAGCTCTTTCGTGAGCGCCAATCAGACTGCCGACGGCATTGTGAAAAACGCCCAGAAGAGCGGCTACCGCGTACAGGAAGCTAAGGACATAACCACCTCTACTCACTATCTGGCCGGCATCCACAGCACCCGCGAAGCCCTGAAATGGCTCTTCGAGGCCAGCGAGGGCGACGTTTCGCCTATGTATGAGTGCGGCGACAACAACCATCTCTTGGTGGCAGTATGTGAGAAGATACATCCTGCCGGCTTCCGTGGATTAACCGATCCGCAGGTTCGTGAGATGGTACAGGCCGAGGTGCTGAAAGACAAGAAGGCCGACATGCTGATGGACAAGGCCAAGGGAGTAACCTCACTTGCTGCCGCCAAAGGTAAAGGCGCCAAGACGGTTGAGGTTAACCAGATTACTTTTGCAGCTCCCGTGTTTGTATCTATGACAGGTGCAAGTGAGCCCGCGTTGAGCGGTGCCGTGGCTGCAACGGCCAAGGGCAAGTTCAGCACACAGCCAGTAAAGGGCAACGCCGGCGTTTATCTCTTCCAGGTAATGAACAAGAGCACACACCAAACCAAGTTTGATGCCAAAGCAGAAGAAGCCAAACTCGCGCAGAAATACTTGCAGCTGGCCGGCAACTTTATGAATGAACTGTTTGTGAAGGCAAAGGTTGTGGACAACAGATACCTTTTCTTTTAGCAGTGGTGTGCTCCATGTGGAGCAGTAACTGAGCAGAAAATACAGATAATCCCAACGCCCTGATGGCGTTGGGATTATTTTTTGTGGTTCCCGAATGTGGTTATCAGTAACTTTTGACAAGTGTCGCACAATCTTTTGACACCTGTCGCACGATCATGCGACACTTGTCAAAAGTTGTATGATCAACTTTCTGAAGCTCAAAAATGTGGCTGATACGTGTTACTTACTGCGGCGGTTACGCCCCTGCCTGTTTCCGGAGTGAGTCTTCCCGCCTTTTGCCGTTCTGCGTTTTGCTGGCGGGAAGTTAGGATTGAACGAATGTTTGGTGCCATAATCCTCGTTTGTTGGAGAACTGCCAATGGCTTTTGAGTCATAGCTAATTCGTGGATACCTTTTCGAATTACCGTCATATAGTCTTCCGATGAGATCAGTCCGCCCTATTCGTTTGAGCTCCTGCTCTATGTTCTTGCGTTCTTCATGCTTGTACCAGAAGAAGAATTGCCGTTGCGAAAGTTTTTCTTTCGGCGTTTTAGCACTGAACACAGGCTCCAGAGTATATGGGTCGTAGCCGGTGTACCAGGTCTCGGTGCTGACTGTCATGGGGGTAGGGGTGAAGTCCTGAACCTGTTCGAGATGAAAGTCAAGCCCTTTGGTGATAACTGCCAGTTCGGCCATGTCTTCTTCTTTGCACCCGGGATGGCTGCTGATGAAATAAGGGATAATCTGCTGGCGTAGGTTCTCCTTTTTATTAATGTCGTCAAATATCCTTTTGAATTCGTAGAATTGCTTGAAAGAAGGTTTCCTCATCAGCTTCAGAACTCTGTCTGATGTGTGCTCGGGAGCCACCTTCAGTCTTCCGCTTACATGTTTGGTTATCAGTTCCCGTGTGTATTGCCTGGCGGCCTCGTTGCTTTTTTCGTCCTTGCTTTTGTGCAAAAGCAAATCGTATCTTACTCCGCTCCCAATGAAACTCTTCTTTATCCCGGGCAAAGCATCAACGGCGTGATATATATCAAGCAGCTTACTGTGGTCTGTATTCAAGTTCGGACAAATTTCCGGATGAATACATGAGGGGCGTTTGCAGTGCTCGCAAGCTTTCAGATTACGCCCTTGCATTCCGTACATGTTAGCCGATGGCCCCCCGAGGTCTGAAAGGTAACCTTTAAAATCAGGCATTCGGGTAATCTGTTTCACTTCTTTGAGAATGCTCTCTTTTGACCTGCAAGTGATGAATTTGCCCTGATGTGCGGATATCGTGCAGAATGCACAGCCTCCAAAACATCCGCGATGGATGTTTACGGAGAACTTAATCATCTCGTAAGCCGGAATGGTTTTGCCTTTATACTTTGGGTGCGGCATCCTTGTATATGGCAGGTCGTAGGAAGCATCAAGCTCGGGTGTTGTTAAAGGAGGATACGGAGGATTTACCACAGCATACGTTCCGCCCACTGCCTGCAACAGTCGCCGGGCGTGCATCTTATTGGATTCTTCTTCTATATGACGGAAGTTGTCAGCTTCTGCCTTCTTGCTTTGCAGGCATTCCTCGTGACTGTGCAGTACAATATCATTGTCGGTTATTCCTCCGGGAATATCCTCTTCTTTGCTCAAGTAGACTGTTTGAGGAATTTCTCGGATTTCTTTCATCTGTCGCCCTTTGTCGAGTTCCTTGCACAGTTGCAGTATCGGCTTTTCTCCCATGCCGTAGATGATGAGATCTCCACCCGAATCACAGAGGATGCACCGCATGAGTTTGTCCTGCCAATAGTCGTAGTGCGTGAGTCGGCGCAAGGAGGCTTCAATCCCTCCAAGCACTACGGGAACATCTGGATATAACTTCTTGAGTATCTGAGTGTAGACTATTGTCGGATAATCGGGTCTCATGTCGTGGCGTGCATCGGGGCTGTAGGCATCTTCGCTTCGGAGTCTTCTGTTCGCAGTGTATCTGTTCACCATTGAATCCATGGCTCCGGGAGCTATTCCAAAGAACAGTCTTGGGCGGCCTAACTTCTTGAAATCCCTGTAATCACCATGCCAATCGGGTTGCGGAACGATGGCCACTTTATAGCCATTTGCTTCCAGTATGCGACCTATGACAGCTGTCCCAAAAGCGGGATGGTCGATATAGGCGTCGCCGGAAAACAGTATGACGTCGAGCTGTTGCCAGCCCCGTAAGTCACATTCCTTCCTGGTAGTAGGAAGAAAGTCTGTAAGCTGATATCTTGAGGTTACGTTATCTGTCTTCAAAGGGTTATGGTTTATATTGGCAGTCTTATTCAGCATCATTGTTCTGCGTCGCCTGTTGCTTGCCTCTCCATTCAATGTAGAGCAGCACCAGCTGATGCAGACCGAAAGCCTTCATATTGTTATTGTAGATTACATCTAAGCAAAGGTCGAGCAGGGATTTGTCTTTACCAGCTTCAGACTCTAACATCGAGCGGACGTTAAATTTCAACTTGTCAAGCACGGTTTCGTCAATGATGCCGTTACTGTCTACAAGATTTTTAAGCAGCGAGTATTTCTCGAGTGTCTGCAAATGTTCGTCAGAAACTTCGATGTTTCTGGTTCCTGACTGGTTGGCTTGAATTTTGTACATCATATTTATGTTTTAAGTTATTTCAAGAGAAAGTCTAATATTCCGTGCATGATGGAGTTCCGCGTTACTTGTGAAGCAATGCACTCGAAAGGAAATCCCATCACGAAGCTTCTGTAGTCGTTGCCGCGATAGGCTACGCCGGCACTTTGGCCGTCGGCGTATAGCATGGAGCTGTACGCAGGCGCCAAGGGCTGGAGCACTTCGGGATGAACGGCGGCATAGTGCTTGGCATTCAGACTGCGATAAATATCGAAGTCAAGTCCCAGACCTTTGATGATGGGAGATGATGTCAGCGTGTCAGTTACCATGTAGCTTGCTTTCAGCGTTTTAGCCAAGAAATCCTTCTCTGTTGAAGACAACATGTCGGAGCCTATGTAGGAACCGCTGACAAGTAGACTGCCATGTCGGGAAACGTACTCCGTGAACATTTTTTGCATCCGGACGGAGAAAGTCTTGTAATATTCCAGCGCATGACGGTCGTATTTTTCAAGTCCCAAGAGGTAATCAACACATGGATAATCGGTCAGATTGGTAGTTCCCGTCTCCACCGCCTGCTTCGAACAGCTTACAATATTGTATGACTTCGTACTGGCAATGGCATCGGCATGCGTGCGAACATAGTTGAAATCGTTGCCGGCAACGAAACGGCCGGCAAGTTCGTCGCCTCCGTAACCTAACCCGCCGGGGCCTTCTGTCCCCATGTCTTTTTTCTCATAAAACTGTTGCTGTCCATTCCAACCGGCAGTCAGTCCGTAGCTTACGCCTTCATCCTTGTTCAAGTCAAAGCCCTGCCTGTCAGCATTGTCAATAATGGCGGGAGCTGAAAGACGGTTAAATCCGTTAACTATCAAAACCGTTTTAGATGCTTCGGGCTGATAGTAGGCAGAAAGTACTTCCGTCGGGAAGCTCTCGCCGCCTCTGTTTACAGCCGTAACTTTAAAGTTGTACATTACACCGGGTTCCAATTCTATTGTAAAGCTGCTTTTCTTTGTGCTAACTCCGTTGTCGAAACCGCTTGTTCCTGTTGCCATGTAAACGTTGTAGGAGGTGGGCGTTGCGGTTGATTCAAATTCGTCTTTCTGCGGTGCCCAGTTTAATTCTACCTTGTTTCGTTCAACAAATCTGATATTGAAATTGACGGGTTGCAGGGGCTGCACCACATAGCGGCGCCCGTGTTGAGTGGCAATGAAGCGCAATATCGTTTTGTAGATGGAACGGCCCAGGGTGAACTTGAAGTTGGGGTCTTGGCCATAAACCATATCAGGAAAGCTCTGGTGTGATAATGTTTCCAGAATTGCTGATGGCACTTCGGGCTTTCGGGTCTCAGAATAGTTGCGATCCCAAAGGTAGCGTTTGTTCCAAATCTTGTATTTGTTCTTGATATCGCGTGTAACCCCTTCAAGCAAAGTGCGGGCAAAGTTCTTGGAAGCCATGCGCGAGACACCCGAGTTGAGTTTACCGTCATTGAAGCGTGTCGTGCAGATGGCCAAAGAGCCCACAATGCTCTGGCCGTCTCTCTCGTAACCAGCATCACTGTGAACAGCCAAGGAGAGTTCGATGGGAACACCTTTCCCATGCAGGGATGGCACATAACAGGAGCCTCCGGCAAGCCAGTTCGTCATATCTGACCTTACATTGATGTCGTCGGCATAATCGTCGGCACCGTTTTTGCCACTGTACACGGAGTAGGGGGCACCGGCCCACTGTGCATAATATCTGGCACCTTCAAGCGTTCTCGGCAGCCCGCTAACGGTGCCACCTCTTTCTATATTGCCCATGCCGCCGCCTATTCTGACAGCATCGGCAGTTACTATACCGCGATGGGATGACTTTGTTGTGAGCACAACGCGGTTATATTGATTGTTTCCTTTGTCAAAATCAAAAGTTCCCAAATACACCCACGTACCGCCACCTATTTGTTGATTGACTTTGAAATGAGTTTCAACGCCTTTGTGAAAAACGATGTATTCGGCATCCGGAATGCTTTTGGGCAGAGACTGATAGCTGACATACACAGCGTATTTCCCTTCTTCCGGAATATTTGGCTGATAGATTACGAGGCTTATCTTGGAATTACTTTTCGTGGCATCCATCATCCGTGCCGTGCCTGCCTCAAAGGGATTCTCGTTGTTGTGATATACACCCGCGTGAGATTTAAATCCTCTCGTACCGGTAGTTGTCCATGATCCTTTGTTTGCATATTCCGAATAGCTGGAGCCGGGGCCGGAACCATCGTTGTCAATGATAATCTCGTTCGTTTGCCAGTCGCGTTCCCGAGGTGTAAACACAACAGCTCCGGCATTTTGAAGCATTGGAATGAGGTAGGGAATGACGATAGTTTGTGTGAACAGATCCTCTGTAGTACCAAATAAATTAGGGCGTTGCCAAACCCATTTTAGCTTGTTCTGGTCATAATACCTTCCGTGACTGGCCCATACAGACAGGTGTCTGTTGCTCAAACCATGAGTAATCTTGTTGGGTCTCGATACGTTTTTTACCCACGGTTCGCCCTTGTAATCAATGTCACCCCATGCGTGCGTAACGCCGTCGTTTACCGAAACAAGGTCAGGAACTAACTCTTCTATGGTCATGCCGTTGGTAACAACGCGGATTTTATAGTCATCATACGGGTTGGGGAGAATCCTTCTGATTTTTCCATATATGTCCTTAACGGTGCGTACCGTAAACTCCTGAGCGGCAAAATAGTCGTTAGCCGTTATCGTAACCGTTTTGGCAGAGTCGTCTACTTTATACGCCACCATCCTGGCTTGCTGATACTGACGGCTGTCCTTGGGTCTGTAGGAAAGAAAATAGTTATTGAGTCGTCCCACCGTCTTTTCCGGAAAGACAATCTGTTGCCCCCATAGACTCGTGTGGAAAAGGAGACATGCCGTTATCAGGAAAACAATCTTTCTGTTCATCTTATATATCTCCGGTTGTAAATTGTTCGGGTCTTTTGCCCTTGAAATCCTTAAAATACAGTTTTATCTCTCTCATTTCTTTCTCAAAGTCGCCTGTCGGCACAAAGCTCTTCGTACACCGTATGAGTTTCTTTTCATAGTCCACACCATATAGCAGGATGGGAATTTTAGCTTTCAGTGCGATGAAATAAAAGCCTTTCTTCCATTCCGGATTAAGTGAACGGGTTCCTTCCGGAGTGATGCAAAGGTGGAATATATTACTCTGTTCTGCCTGCTCGGCGAGGTGGTCGGTCATACTTGTATGCTTGCTTCGCCAAACGGGTATGCCGCCAATGGCTCTGAAGAAAGCCCCCAAGGGGCCTATGAACCATTCCTTTTTCATCAGGAAGTTGCTCTTCAGGTCTTCGGCACGCATGTAGAGCTGTCCGATAACGAAGTCCCAGTTACTTGTATGGGGAGCCAGGCAGATGATATACTTGTCAGGATGGGCTACTGTAATTTCCTTAGTCCATCCCATGCGCTTGTACAAGAGCCATTTACAAAATTGTTGCAACATCAGCTGTGTGAATTAAATAGGGTTGAGTTAGCCAATGTTTTTTATCTGATCGATAATCTCCGAAACTTCTTCGTTGAATTTCTTAATCAAGTCTTGGTAATATGCTTTCTGCTTGATGCCCGGTTCGGGATGTGAGATGCGGCTGATATAATGGTTGTGAACTACCAAAATGGAGTTTAGCAAGGCGTTCATGTTTTCGTCGTTCTGCTTTCCTGTGTATAGATAAGCAGCTACACATTCTGCAAAGAGGTCGCTGCACACATAGTTGATGGTGCGCTTCAAATTTCTTTTATTTGCCATAATCGTATTTTGTTATTCACCCCAAAGATAGGTAAAAAATCCATATCGGCAAGAGTTAGAGCGAAAAAAATGTTTCCAAAGTTCGATTTCTTTCTCTTTTCTTTCCTTATATCAACTAAAAGAAGTAATTTTGCATCTAAATATAAGGCTCCTGTCTTGCGGCAATCGCAGAGCCTGCAAGCACGGGGCTGTTATGTTTCTTTCTACGGACAAGCGTGAAATTTGACTAATATTTATATAAACAATAAGGTAAAATGAAAAAAAGTCTTTTGCAGAAAGAGCGCGCTGCTTATCAGCCCAAACTGCCAAAAGGTCTTCAGGGTGCTGTCAAAGTACAGGAAGGCGAACCAACACAGAGTGTAGGCGATCAGGAAGAAATCAAAAAATTGTTCCCCAATACCTATGGCATGCCATTGGTAGAGTTTGTTCCCGGCGAGGTTGAGAACACCCAGAAGCTGAACGTGGGCGTCATTCTCTCCGGCGGTCAGGCTCCCGGTGGCCACAATGTAATCAGCGGTATCTTCGACGCTGTTAAGAAACTGAACCCGGAAAACAAGCTCTATGGCTTCCTGATGGGCCCCGGCGGACTTGTTGACCACAATTACGTAGAGCTGACTGCCGACATCATTGACGAGTACCGTAATACTGGTGGCTTCGACATGATAGGCTCCGGCCGTACCAAGTTGGAGAAAGTAGAGCAGTTTGAGAAAGGTCTCGAGGTTATCCGCGAGCTTGATGTCAAGGCCATCGTTATCATTGGAGGCGACGACTCCAACACAAATGCCTGCGTTCTGGCAGAATATTATGCCGCAAAGAACTACGGTGTACAGGTGATAGGCGCCCCGAAGACCATTGACGGCGACCTGAAGAACAGCCAGATTGAGACCTCTTTCGGTTTCGATACCGCCACAAAGACTTACAGCGAGGTTATCGGCAACATTGAGCGCGACGCCAACTCTGCCCGCAAGTATTGGCACTTTATCAAGCTGATGGGCCGTTCGGCTTCTCACATCGCCTTGGAGTGCGCACTCCAGACACAGCCCAACATCTGCCTGATTTCCGAGGAAATAGAGCAGAAGGACATGACTCTGAACGAGATAGTGGAGCAGATTGCCACCGCAGTAGCCAATCGCGCCGCCGCCGGAAACAACTTCGGCGTTGTCCTCATACCCGAGGGACTGATAGAGTTCATTCCTTCTATCGGCCGTCTGATAGACGAACTCAACGACTTGCTGGCCGCTCACGGCGACGATTACAAAGACTTGGACAAGGAAGCCCAGCGAGCCTACATTCTGGCTCACTTGAGCAAAGAGAACGCCGAGACGTTTGCAACACTGCCGGAGGGCGTTGCCCGTCAGCTTTCTCTTGACCGCGACCCTCATGGAAACGTACAGGTTTCGCTCATTGAGACCGAGAAACTGATTTCGGACATGGTTGAGGCCAAGCTGGCTGACTGGAAGAAAGAAGGCAAGTTCAGCGGCTCGTTTGCCCCCTTGCACCACTTCTTCGGTTATGAAGGCCGTTGCGCCATGCCTTCCAACTTCGATGCAGACTATTGTTATGCCCTCGGCGTGAGCGCTGTTGAACTCATTGCCAACGGCAAGACGGGCTACATGGCTATTGTAAAGAACCTGAGTGCCTCTACTGATGAGTGGAAGGCAGGAGGCGTGCCTATTACCATGATGATGAACATGGAGCGACGCAACGGCGAGATGAAGCCCGTTATCCGCAAGGCTCTGGTAGAACTTGACGGCAAACCGTTCAGGAAGTTCGCCGAGAAACGCGACCTTTGGGCCAAAGAGACCTGCTACGTTTACCCGGGTCCGATACAGTATTGGGGACCAGCCTCTGTCTGCGACCGTACTACGCGCACGTTGGCACTGGAGCTTGAAAAGTAATTTGCAACCCACATGGATTAACCGCAGAGAGCACCCCAGGTGTCTCTCTGCGGCTTCTTGATTATGACGAACCGACGAACTACTCATCGCAGAACCGCTACTTCCGCTTCCGGAAAGGGGAAGGGCAGGCGTACGCGCCATTCTCACTCGTCGTTTCTCAACCTTTCTTTCCTCAACCGCTACCCTCGTTGGGCATGGTGGATAGGCGGCATCGGTGTGGTCATCTTCTACATTTGGGCCTTTTACCACTTCTTCGTAGGCCCTACCGGCTTTCGCTGGCGTGCGCTCTATGGTGATGCCAACTACCCCGAGGGATACGAAATTCACGGTATTGACATTTCCCACTATCAAGGCACCATTGATTGGGAAGAGCTGAAATATGCTGAAATAGAAGGTTATCCGCTCCGCTTTGTTTTCATCAAGTCAACCGAAGGTTCTACATCGCTTGATGAAAACTTTAACGACAACTTCTATCAGGCACGTGACCATGGCTTTATACGTGGTGTCTATCATTTCTGGAGCAATCAGTCAACCCCGCGCGAGCAGGCATATTACTTCCTTAAACAGGTGCATCTGGAGAATGGTGACCTGCCCCCCGTGCTCGATATTGAGCATAAACCTCAAGACAAGTCGGTTGAAGATTTCCAGCGTGACGTGCTAACTTGGCTCCATATTGTAGAAGACAAGTACCACGTAAAGCCCATTATCTACACCTATTATAGTTTTAAGGAGCGCTATCTCAGTGCCCCCGTGTTCGACGACTATCCTTATTGGATAGCCCACTATTACGTACCTAAAGTGGAGTATAAGGGCCCTTGGAAGTTCTGGCAGCACACTGACGCCGGACGGTTGCCCGGCATCAAGGGGTATGTTGACTTCAATATCTACAACGGTTCTTACTACGACTTGCTGAAACTCACGATAGGACGGCAGAAAGAAGATTGGTAAATGCGCCCGCAGCACCCTTGTTGTCGGAACTGCTTCGCCCGTTTTGCGCCGGTTCTTGGGTGTACGTTGATGGTCTTTCTGCCCGCTTCTGCTCGTTAGTTGCTTCGGAATATATCCTTATTTTTTAACTTTTAAAGCGCACGCCGATTGCTCCGACCTTGCCGGCAATCCAAAATATGCTTGTTTTCTGATGGTTCCCAATTTGTTGAAAATCAGAAGTTTATACATTTCATTCGTTTTTCTGTCTTCCCGGAGTTATGCTTTAATGGGCAGAAAGCTATCCTTCAAGCCTCTTGAAGCTACGCTCCGGTAAGCTTAAAAGCATGCAATGGGCACCTTGAAGGTATGCTTTAAGGGCACTGAAGGGCAAAAGGAGAGTGTCTGATAACAGGAAAATGAAGTCTGGAAGAGGTAAAACAACCAAAATACCTGCATTCTTTTTCTGGCTTACTTATACGGAGCGACTGGGAAGATGACCAACTTTTTTGACAAATTAAGATTTCATCAGCTGGCCTGGCTGCAGTTGCAAACCTACGTCGCCATATACAATTGCTCCGACAGGGCACCAAGTTAAGCCAACTGCAACATCAGGCAAGCCCACTCTCCATCGGTTTTTCTGCCCACTTCCTTCAGTTTCAGCTCTGTTGCCTTGGCCATCAGCATGGGAATATCGGCTTCGTAGAACCCGCTCATGATGAGGTGTGCACCCGATGCCATGATGTCCTTGAAGGTCTCGAGGTCGTGCAGCAGGATGTTGCGGTTGATGTTGGCCAGCACCACATCGAACACACCGCTAACATGAGAGAGTACAAGCGCATCGCCGTGCAACACCTCCATGTTGTCTACATGGTTTATTTGGCAGTTGTGTTCCGCGTTTTCTACGCTCCATTCGTCGATGTCATAGCCTACAATGACTTTGGCTCCCAGCTTTGAGGCGGCAATACCAAGAATGCCGGTACCGCATCCGCAGTCGAGTACCCGCCTGCCTTCCAAATCAAGAGAGAGCAGAGCAGAGACCATCATCCGCGTAGTTTGATGCGTTCCTGTGCCGAAGGCTTGGCGTGCATCGATAAAGACGGGCGTCATGCTGCCAGTATCGGGGATGGGACGTTTGGCGTCGCAGATAATGATGCGGCGGTCAATGACAACGGGGTCGAAGCCCAATGCCTCCCACGAAGCATTCCAGTTCTTCTCCTCAACGGGGCTTGTGGTGTAGGTAATGTGTACATCGGGCATGGCGAAGCCGGCGATGCCTTCTTCCAGTTTGTGCTTGTCCAGGGCTTCGGTCTGAACATATCCCCTGATGCCTTGGGGCGTGTCTTCAAACGATTCGAAACCAGCTTCGCCCGCCAAGTCGGCAACCAGGTCTCTGGCCGTTTGCATCAGCTCCGCTGCACATGTGATATTGAAGTCTGCTACCAAATATTTCATATTCCCAATCCGTTCTAAGTTTAAATTCTCTTGCAAATTTATAAAATTTAGGGAAAAACCTATCACGGATTAGGGAAATTCCTTAAATTTGCAATAAAATAGGTGTTATTTTTGCATTAGGATAAGTAGAAAAATAAAAAAAGGAGTAAAAAATGAAAAAAGAATTTCTTCTCGCAGTCCTTATTGGAGTGATGCCATTGTCATTGATGGCTCAGGACGACGACCTCTACTTCACACCGAAGAAGGCGGCTGAGATGAACTCCAACGCAGATAAAGTTTCAGAGAAGCCTGCATACTATGCAGGTAGTGACCGGGATGTGGATGAATACAATCGCCGAGGTAAGTTCTGGAGCCATTACCAGAAGATTGGTACGGACAAGGACGGCAATGACATCATCCAGTTCCAGAAGGGTAACGGCGTTTATCCGGACTCTACGTACATTGATACCACCTTTGTGGGCAAGTACTATGACACAATGGTTGATGATGACTACCGTTACACGAGCCGGATGAGCCGCTGGGATGGCTTCTACGATCCCTGGTTCTACAGCTACCGTTGGGGCTTTGGCCCTTACTGGCGCGGCTGGTACGACCCTTGGTATTATGGTTATGGTGGCTGGTATGGCAGCTGGTATGGCGGTTATGCAGGCTGGTATAATCCGTGGTACTATGGTTACGGCGGCTGGTATGACCCCTGGTATTATGGTTACGGATGGGGTCCATACTACGGATGGTATGGATATCCGTGGGGTGGATATGTAAGCTATAGCCGTCCTGCTGGTCGCACGTACAACTCCTGGAGTGGTTACGGCAGCAACAATGCGGCCTATCGCACGGGAACTTTCGGCGGGCGCAGTACCAACAATGGTCGCAGATACGGCAGCAACAGCAGAGCCTATTCGCGTGCTTCGGGTTCTAACCGCTCGGTTTTCGGAGGTAGGTCAACCTCAACGCCGTCTAACCGCAGCTATACACCGTCGCGTTCCGGCGGCAGTTTCGGCGGAGGTTCTTCATCAAGTGGTGGCAGCTTCGGCGGCAGCAGCCGTTCCTCGGGCGGTGGCTCCTTCGGAGGCGGACATGTGAGTGGCGGTGGCCGTTTCGGTGGCGGCCGGCGTTAAGCACAATAAATCTGTTAGCAAATACGATTATATATAATAAGGAGTAAGGGCAGTAACTGTCTGCCCTTCTTTAACTCAAAAGATTATGAAGACAAAATATATTATAGCAGCAGCGCTGGCCATGCTTGTGATGCCGGCCACTGCGCAGGAAACTTACGAGAATGCCAAGCTTTCCAACAGCGATTTGAATGGTACCGCCCGCTATGTTGGTATGGGTGGTGCAATGGATGCCTTGGGTGCTGACCTCTCAACCATAAGCAGCAACCCGGCCGGTATCGGACTCTTCAGAAGGCCAACGGCAAACATATCCTTTGGTTTGGTATCGCAGCAGGATGGTAAGGATTTCGCCAATGGCAACAAAACGAATGCCAGCTTCGACCAGGTGGGCTTCGTCTATGCCATGAAGAGCGGCAGAAACTCGTTCTTGAATTTTGGTTTCAACTATCACAAGAGCAAGAACTTCGATTATATTCTTTCCGCTGCGCACGATTTGAAGGATGCCTCACAGAATAAGCTCACCTATATCAAAGGCGATGCTGGTTATCTTTTCGACGACAAAGGACAGGATTATATCACCAGTACACGGCTGGATGAACTGTTGGCAAACAAGCTGATGGACTTGGGTGATGACCAGTCGGCCGACTACAGATACGAAAACTCAACCGGCTACATGTTCGACAGGGCACATACAGGCTATATCGGGCGCTATGATTTCAATGTAAGCGGAAATCTGAACGACCGGGTTTACCTGGGCTTAACAATGGGTATGAGCGATGTGCACTATAAAGGATACAGCGAATACATCGAGACTTTGGAACCCAACAATGGCTTTAACCGGACTGAGGTGAATGTGACAGACGACCGTCGCATTACCGGTACGGGCTTTGATATTACTGCCGGAGTTATCGTAAGACCAATAGAAGAGTCGCCGTTCCGCATCGGCTTGTCGGTCAAGACACCAACCTGGTACGATTTGTCTACAAGTAATCAGGTCTCCCTGGGTTCTGATTACGTGCGTTCCGATTATGACTTCAAGGTCTACACACCCTGGAAGTTCGGATTGAGTTTAGGTCATACGATTGGCAATGTTCTGGCTCTGGGTGCTGTGTATGAGTATGAAGACTTTGGAAGCATTGACAGCAGAATCAATACCGGTGCAAGTTACGATTACTGGTACGATGATTATTACAACACCAGCGAGAGTGACAATGACATGAACGATCACGCTGAAGAGACGCTGAAGGGTGTTTCTACCTTGAAGCTGGGCTTGGAATACAAACCTATACCTGCCTTGGCATTGCGTGCAGGATACAACTATCAGAGTGCAATCTATAGTGAGAATGGTGTCAAAGGTGTGCTTGCCAATGGTAACTTGGTTGAGTCTCCGGGCATTTATTACTCATCCACAACCGATTACACAAACTGGAAAGGCACTAACCGCTTTACTTTGGGTATAGGTTACGCGGTGAAGAACTTCAATGTAGACTTGGCCTATCAGTACAGCACAACGGATGGAGAGTTTTATCCTTTCATGAGCTATACTGATGATCAAGCTCCCGATATGAATAATATAGCTGATGCAGTGAGCGTAAGCAATAAACGCCATCAGGTATTGCTCACTTTGGGCTACCGTTTCTAAATATGTATTGTGACGGACGAACGCACCGGTTGCTATATTTGTTGTTGTAAAGAACAGCTGGTTTTATGCAAACTTGATACACACAATGACATAAAATAAGATTAGTTTTTTTAGTGGTTAATTTAGTTTTAGTAAGTATTTGAGTGAGACCTGTCGAGAGACAAGTCTCACTTTTGTATTTCCACATTGCCAAGTTTTTACCATTCAGAATATCAGCTGGTAGCAAATTTCACTTTATCTTATAGCAACAAGCCGATGCTTACCAACACTCCATAGGCGAACATGTTACGGGCTGTCTTGCCTAACACTGCGTTGAGTTGCTTTCCCTGGCTGATTTTAACCATTTCACGCCATGTGTAAACATGGATAATCAGATACAGGAAAGGGAGAAAGAAGGCCATGAGATTACCATAAAACAAGTGAACCAAGCCAAGCATACAGGCTGTTATGCCAACAAACAGATAGGCTATCTCCGCATTCCGCTTGCCAACTCGCACCACAAAAGTCATCTTTCCTGCTTTACGGTCGTTGTCTATATCACGGTAGTTGTTAACCAGCAAGAGCGCATCTATTACAAATCCGCAAGCCATACTTGCCAGCAAAACTTGCCAGGTTATGGCCTGCGAGCCTACTGGCATTGCCAAAAAATAGGTCATGGAAACCGGGATAATGCCGAAGAAAAGCAAAACCAGCAAGTCACCTAATCCCATGTAGCTTAATGATGTGGTATATAGAAAGCAGAACGTCACGCACAGCAATCCGATTAAAATCATTTCGCTGCCGCCATACCACACCAGAGGCAGGCCCACGATACATGCCAAAACGGTTGTAAGAACAAGCCCCTTCTTCATGGCTCCGATGGTTATCCAGCCTTGAGCGCAAGCACGCTTCGGGCCGAGGCGTGTCTCATCGTCGTTTCCACGTATGAAATCGAAATAGTCGTTCACGAAATTTGCGTCTATCTGCATGATGAACGCGAAAAGAAAACACAGTACTGCAGGAAGCACCCTGATAGTACCACCGGCATTATTCAGCGCAAGCGCCGTGCCTACTAATACCGGTACGGCTGCTCCGGTCAGCGTCTTAGGCCGTGCAGCAAGTACCCACGCCTTTAAAGAATTAACCCTAACATTATCTTCATTCATCTTAATAGCCCTTAAAATCATTTGCAAAATTAAACAGAAATAATTATATTTGCAAAAATAAATGAATTCTTTCGCATGATAGATACAAACGTTAGTCTCGATTTGATGTCATTCGTAGAGACGAATATCCTGCCCCGTTATACCGCATTTGGGCGTTCCCACGGCCTTAATCATGTTCAGCGAGTAATTGCCAATTCGCTGGTTCTGGCCAAACAGATGGGTGCCGACATCAACATGGCTTATGTCATAGCGGCTTACCACGACCTGGGCATGAGCGGTCCAAGGGCCATTCACCATCTTACCAGCGGCAAGATACTGGCTGCCGACATGCGATTAAGAAAGTGGTTTACGCCCGATCAAATCATATTAATGAAAGAGGCGGTAGAAGATCACAGAGCTTCTGCCAGTCATGTGCCCCGCAGTATCTATGGTAAAATTGTTGCCGAGGCTGACAGAGACTTGGATGCAGAAGTCGTTTTCTCGCGTGCAGTGGAGTTCGGAGTAGAGAATTACCCTGATAATGACAAGGAAGAGCAGTGGCTCAGGTTCCAACATCACATGCAGGAGAAGTATTCCAACAATGGCTATATCAAGCTGTGGATTCCCAATTCACCGAATGAGAAGAAGCTCAAGGCCGTGCGCGACATTATCGAAAATCCCACTTTGCTCCGAGAACAGTTTGAGAAATACTATGCACAAGTAGGCCGCAACAAATAGAGCGGCCTGCAACTTTACCCGTTATCTTCCGTTTTGAGCAACGGCAATGAGATGTGGTAGCGTACTGCTGTAAAGCGAATGATGCAGATAAGCAGAAAAGTAGCGACGGCGGTGATGCCCACATTCGCATGCAACGAGATGAGGAGCCAGTAGAGTAGTCCTCCTGCAATGCTCGCCATTGCGTAAATTTCCTTTTGGAAGATAACCGGTTCCTTGTTTAGCAGCACGTCACGGATAACTCCACCGGCAGCACCGGTAATACAACCCATGATGATAGCAACCCAAAACGGGTGCCCGCAGGCTAGAGTTTTCTGAATTCCGGCTATGGTAAACAGTGCCAAACCTAACGTGTCGAACACAAACCAAGCGTTGTTCAATGGGCGAAGATACTTGGCAAAGGCCACCACAAACACCTGTGCCAGTGCGGTGCAAATAAGATAAACGGGGGTTGTCATCCAGAAAGGTGTTACTCCCAGCATTACGTCTCGTACCGTACCGCCGCCAATGGCAACGGCAATACCGCACACAAAGCCCCCGAACCAGTCGAAGTGCTTGGCCGCGGCATGCCGAATACCGGAAATGGCAAAGGCGAAAGTTCCTACAAATTCTATGATTTGCTGAACCGAACGGGCAAACTCCGGATCCGAATAAAACAAGGTATCCACTATCAGCAGAGGTTGAATAACATGAGGATTCGCTGTTTGTTATGCGTTAACCACATTCTGAGGTTTGCCTTCCACGTAAGCCTTCACATTCTCAACCGTTACTGCCAGCAGGCGTGTACGGGCTTCGTAGGTTGCCCACGCCACGTGTGGAGTAATGTAAGCATGGGGCTGAACCAGCAAAGGATTGTCGGCTGCGGGCGGTTCTGAGCACATTACATCTGCTCCGTAAGCCGACAGTTGGCCTTTGGCAAGAGCCTCGGCTACATCAGCTTCGTTTACAAGTGGGCCTCGTCCGGTATTTATCAATATGGCTCCATGCTTCATTTGGGCTATGGTCTCCTTGTTAATCAACTCTCGTGTGGTATCTGTCAACGGGCAATGCAGAGTCAGAATATCGCTGACAGCGAACAGACCCTTCATAGTTGTCTTCTGGATTCCTTGAGGCAGGTCGGCTGAATTCTTGCTTGTATAAGCGAATACATCCATTCCGAAATCCTTGGCGATAACAGCAACCTTGCTGCCTATATTCCCCAGTCCCACGATACCGATGGTTTTGCCAGCCAGCTCGTGCAGCGGTTCGTCCCAATAGCAGAAGTCGGGGTTCTTACTCCATCTGCCCTGGCGGTTTTCACGGGCAAAACTGTCTACGTGGTTGGTGATGTTCAGAATATGGGCAAACACCATTTGTGCAACGCTGTCCGTACTGTAGGCCGGAACATTGCATACCAGAATGCCGCGTGCCTTGGCTGCCTTGGTATCTATAATGTTAAATCCCGTGGCCAGCACGCAGATGAGTTTCAGCTTAGGCAGCTGCTTCATGATGTCGGCAGTCAGTGCAACTTTATTGGTCATCACTACTTCTGCGTCCTTGGCACGTGCCTCTATTTCGCCTGTGGCCGTACGGTCATAGACTTTCAGTTCTCCGTATTGTTTCAGAGCATCCCACGAAAGGTCGCCCGGATTGGCTCCGAAACCGTCTAAAACTACAATTTTCATCATATCTGTTTATGTTTCGTTTAGTTTCTACTCTTTATAACGGTCGCCCCAACATTGCAGCATCCACTGGTACTGGCGTTCCTCCGTCGGGCTGTGTTGAGCAAACCACAAGCGCTCATTCATAAGATTATCGGGCATGTATTGCTGCTTTACAAAGTGACCTGGATAATCGTGAGCGTACTGATAGCCGTCATGATAACCCAGTTGCTTCATCAAACTAGTCGGTGCATTGCGCAGATGGAGGGGGACAGGCTCGTTGCCCGTTTCTCTGACCAACTGCTGGGCGCGGTCAATACCCAAGTAGGCAGAGTTGCTCTTTGGGCTTGTGGCCAGGTAAACTACGGCTTCAGCCAGCGGAATACGCCCCTCCGGCCAGCCTAACTTCATTACGGCATCAAAGGCGGCATTGGCAAGCAGCAGCGCATTTGGATTGGCCAGCCCTACATCCTCGGCTGCACTGATAACCAGCCGGCGGGCAATGAACTGCGGATCTTCGCCGCCTTCTATCATGCGTGCCATCCAGTAGAGGGCCGCATCGGGGTCGCTGCCGCGGATACTCTTGATGAATGCCGAGATGATGTCATAGTGCATCTCGCCTTGCTTGTCGTAGGCAAGCGGGTTCTGCTGCAGGTTCTGCACCACCTTCTCGTCCGTTATCTCTATTGAGTCGCTGTTCTCGCTCTCAACGACCAGCTCAAGTATGTTGAGCAACTTACGGGCATCGCCGCCGCTGTATCGCAGAATGGCGTCGGTTTCTTTCAGTTCAATGTGCTTCTGCCTGAGTTCCACGTCCTCCGTAATGGCACGATGGAGCAGTTCCAGCAGGTCGTCAGCATCGAGCGGCTTGAGAACATAGAGCTGACAGCGCGAGAGCAACGGCCTGATAACCTCGAAAGAAGGGTTCTCCGTCGTAGCACCAATCAGGGTAACGATGCCCTGTTCCACGGCGCCCAGTAAGCTGTCTTGTTGCGATTTGGAGAAACGATGGATTTCGTCGATGAACAGAATGGGTGAATTTGAATTGAAGAAGCGGTTGTTTTTCGCCTTCTCTATTACCTCTCTCACATCCTTTACGCCGCTTGTTACTGCGCTCAGCGTGTAGAAAGGGGTCTTCAGTTTGTTGGCAATTATCTGCGCCAGTGTGGTTTTACCCACTCCCGGAGGACCCCAGAGGATAAAAGATGAAATGCGTCCTGCATCAATCATCTTGCGCAGCACGGCACCCTCGCCAACAAGTTGCTTTTGCCCAACGTATTCATCGAGCGTTCGAGGTCTCATTCTTTCTGCTAAAGGCGCACTCATGTTCATCTCACTATCTATTGCAAAGGTAGCAAAAGAATGGTAAACAGGCATCATGCGGGGGCTTATTTTTTGTTTTTTTTAAACACGACATCGGCCGGATATCGGTGTTGATAGATACGTGCAGGAACTTTCGACACTTGTCGCACGATTGTTTGACAAGTGTCACACGGTAGTGCGACAAGTGTCGAAAGTTGCCGGACCATGTCTGTTACGATATGTGCCATCACTTTTTATCCCTCACGTTCATGTATTCCGTTCTTCTGCAACCGGTTTTTACGGTTTTACTTTTGCCGTTTTCGCACTCTGCAAATTTTTATAAGCGGAGCTACAATTTTTCTATAAAAAGTTTGTGAGTTATAAATTATGTACTTACATTTGCAACGAAAACGAAGATTGAAATGAAGGTAACAATACTCCAGATGGATATCAGCTGGAATCAACCAGACTGCAACATCGCTGAAGCAGAGCGTCTTATCAACAATTCGCCGCCTGCTGACCTCTATGTGTTACCTGAAATGTGGAATACTGGGTTCGACATGCACCCTCGGGGCGAGCATACAGAAAACAATTCTGCCGCACTGGCATGGATGAAGCGTACCGCTCACGCCATCCGGGCAGCGCTTTGCGGAAGCCTTGCCATCAAGGATGACGAAGGCAGGTGGCGCAACCGCTGCTACTTAGTGAGGCCCGACGGGACCTTCGATTTCTATGACAAGCATCATCTGTTTACCTATAGCGGTGAGAATATCGCTTATGCCGCTGGCCAAAAACGCTCGGTGGCAGAATGGAAGGGATGGAGGTTCCTGCTGCTTACGTGCTACGACCTTCGTTTCCCCGTGTGGTCACGCTATCATGAAGACTACGATGCCATCATCGTAGTGGCCAACTGGCCCTACTCCCGGCAACATGCCTGGAACATACTGACACGTGCCCGCGCCATTGAGAACCAATGTTACCTGATAGGTTGCAACCGTGTAGGGGCCGACGAGCTGAACCCATACGCCGGTGGGAGCTGCATCTTGGAATCGCGAGGCTACGTTATAGCCGAGGCATCTGCCAACAGCAGCGTGCAGACTGTAACGGGTGACATCAGTCTCAGCACGCTCAATTTATACAGAAACAAGTTCAGAACACTGCAAGACCGTGACAAATAAAAACAAAAACAGTATATGAAACAAGACAAAAAAGCATTAACGCTCAAGACACTCAACAAGAGTAATGTCTGGAACATCCAGGAGAACGACATCTTCCGAATGTGGGAAGCCGCTGAAAAGGATGCCGACCTGAAGGACAACATGCGCCATTACCAGGATATAGTGCGCAGTGCATTCGAGATAGAGGAAGTGAAAATTGACAAGCCCGAGGTCATTAAGAAATACGAAAGCCGTGGCTTTAAAGTGGGACAAGTACGCCTTGACGACGCCACCAAGGTGAAGTGGGCACTCAAAAAGCGGCCCATCATGCGCGTAACCGACCTGACTTACGAGAACATTCACCACATCTCGGCAGCCAAACTCATCGAGGTACTCGAGCGAAACTTTGGTGGCGGATGGGAAAGTCTGTCCCAGAGCATCCAGGATATCATAGAGAGCAGCTTCGATATCAGCACCACCACCTTGCCCACCGAGCGCCTGCACAAGCCCGGAGGCATGTATGAAAAGAAGGTGAACGACGGGTACGAGGTTCTTGAAATAACCAAAGGCACTTGGACCGAGGCCATTTTTGCCAAGGAAAAGCCCGAAGTTGAGAAGCCCCGATATAAGAGCGACAGCGACAATAAGCCGGATGACAGCGATTTGGGCGACAGCATGGAGGACGAGGAAGAGCTGCCCGAAGTTGACGAAAAGTACAGTGCAGAGGATGAAGACGATGACTACGATGAGGACAAACTGACCGAAGAAAGTTATCGTACTACCTTTGACACCGACCCGGAAGACTTGAACCTGGAGGCCGAGGACGTTTCCGATGACGACGGGGAGTTCTAAGCCACGCCCTTTTTCATGAGTCTTTAGTCCTCGCCATGGTATATTGATGTTCTTTGCACTGTTGCTGCAAAGTTATCAGTATAGCATGGCGAGGCTGTTGTCTGTAAACAGCCGCATGAAAAACACGTACCTTTTTTACTTGATTATTGCTTGATGAACTTTACAACAACATTGCCCTGGCTCAGGAGATAGATGCCGGTATTAAGGTTGCCAATCTCTATCTGCGTTGTTTTGTCATTCACCGGCATCTGCAGCATGAGCTTGCCGTGCATGTCGAAGATTGAGAGGGGAGTGTTTGTTGCCAAGCCTTGAACGAACAGATGGTCGGCATAAAGACCACATACTGACGTGATGCAGGCCTTGTCAATTCCTTGTGCCGATGCCAACCGCATCATCACGCAGTCAATACCGTTACTGGTTTTGGTCTGGTCGTTCCAAAAAAGCGTAACAGAGTCGTTGTTAAAGCCTATCCTTATAACTTTCTTTTCCGCCCTGTTTCCGTTAATAACCAGCACTTTATCCTCTGTTCCGGCCCATGCGAGAGTGGGAATAAGCATAAAGAATGACAGGAGCAAGCGGTTCATAGATTTAAAATTACGAATGCGGTGTGTGTAAGTTTAGGTGCAGGCTGTACGAAGACAGAAGGCGAAAGAGGAGAAAAGAGCACAGAGCGGAATACGGGAGTCGAACCCGCCTTTCAGGCTTGGGAAGCCCGCGCACTACCGATGTGCTAATTCCGCATCAGAGCCGATACCGGGACTCGAACCCGGGACCTACGCATTACGAATGCGTTGCTCTACCAACTGAGCCATATCGGCAAATCTGATGCAAAGGTAAGGCTTTTTTTGTAACCTGCAAAATTTTCCCTGAAAAATATATTCTTGCATCTTCCTGCCTAAAATAAATGAGTATTTATTTGCCCGGATAAGTTTTTTTCTCTAAATTCGCAACTTGAAAGAGTGCTTCCTATCGTTGGAATTTTCAACTTAGGGCGAACTTGAACGAATGAATTTAAATATTTTCTAACCATTAACAACAAAAGCAATTATGAAGAAGTACGTTTGCAATGCTTGCGGTTGGGTTTACGATCCCGAAGTAGGTGACCCGGACAATGGCATCGAGCCAGGAACAGCATTTGAGGATTTACCTGAAGATTGGGTATGCCCACTGTGTGGAGTAGGCAAGGAGGATTTCTCTGTTGCAGAGGACTAATCCGAGTGCTATTCGAATAAAAGACTAAGAGAAGCCGTTAGGCTTCTCTTTTTTATTTGCCTTCAGGAACGGGCCTGCACACGGGTAAGGAGCCGTACTGAAAGAGGTAGTTTTGCAAAACATGCCGTTCAAGCCTCCTGAAGCTTACGTTCAAGCGCCTTGAAGCATACATTCAAGGCTCCAATCCGATAGGTTCAAGAATAGGGGATTTCCCTTTACGTTTAGGGAAACCTATGCTTCTTTTTAGGTGTTTGCCGTTGCAGGGTTGCCTTGTACGTTCTATCTTTGCAGTAACAAGAAGAGATCAACCGCATGTAGAACCTTTAAAAGATTACGATAATGAAAACTTTAAAACTTTTAATGGCAACAATGATACTTGGTTTTGCAGTATCTGCCAACGCTATGAGTTACGAGCAGGCTCGCGAGCGGGCGCTGTTTCTGACGGACAAGATGGCTTACGAGCTCCAGTTGGACGACCGCCAGTACGAGGCAGCTTATGAGATAAACCTCGACTACCTGTTGTCACTGAACCGTAAGGCGGACATTTACAGCTCGTATTGGCGCAGCAGAAATCGCAATCTGCAATACATATTCTCCGAACTGCAGTACAGGCGCTTTGCCGGTGTCGGCTACTTCTATCGTCCGGTATATTGGACAAACAACTCATGGTATCTGCCCGTGTACAGACATTATACCGACCGAAGCCGTTTCTACCGTGGCCGACCGAGGGTATATGCCACTTATCGCGGCGGATTGCACCGTGGCAACCACAAATATTACAAGGACTTGGCCCACAGTTGGAAGAAATATCAGAAGGAAGTGAGGAAGGAGAGACGCGAGATTGAGCGCGACTACCGTCATCATTCCTATGATAAACACCGCCGGGACATGCAGAAGCGTGCCGACCGGAAGTACTGGGAGAAGAACCGCAAAAGGTATTCTTTCGGCACGATAGGCCGCTCTCTGTAAAGTCCTGCATTGAGTCAGGCATGCTGCAGATGGGGAAGAGCTCTCCCAAGTTGCCATACAGAAAACCCTCAGGGATTAGCCACGGCTTCGCCTTGAGGGTTTCCTATATATAATAAGGTAAGTGCTATCCGGCTATGAAGTTGATGACAAACAGAATACTCAATACGATGAGCGTTACATTCAGTTCCTTGAACCGGGCCGTGCACAGCTTGAGGATGACGTAGCTCAGGATGCCCAGGCAGATGCCGTCGGCTATGCTGTAGCACAGCACCATCGTAATCATGGTGATGAAGGCTGGGAACGCCTCACTTACATCGCCCAGGTCAATCTTCTTCACGCTGTCTATCATCAGCACGCCCACCATGACCAGCGCTCCCGAAGTGGCTGCACTCGGAATGAGGAGGAATACAGGCGAGAGCAGCAAGGACACGATGAAGAATGCTCCCACTGTGAAAGCGGTAAGGCCACTGCGACCTCCTTCGGCTATGCCCGATGCACTTTCAACGTAAGTTGTAAGCGTCGATGAGCCTAACATGGCGCCACAGGTGGTTCCGATGGCATCGCTCATCATGGCTTCTTTTACGTGAGGAATGGTGCCGTCGGGCCTTACAATGCCGGTTTTATAGGCCAGTCCGACGAGTGTCCCCACAGTATCGAAGATGTTGACAATGAGCAGCGAGAATACAACCAGGGCGGTTTTCAGGTTCAGCAGTCCGCTGAAGTCGAACTGACAGAATATGGGTTCCAGGCTCTGTGGTGCCGCTACGGGCAGCCATCCGTGTGGAATGGAGGTCACGCCCATAGGGATTCCAATCAGTGTTGCGGCAATAATGCCGTAGAAGAGGGAACCTTTTACGTTACGTGCCATCAGCACACCGCTTGCCAGAATGGCGATAATGCCGAGCACGCACTCCGGAGTAAAGGCGCCGAGGCCCACGAATGTGCTTTCTTTGGCAACGATGATGCCGGCGTTCTTCAGTCCGATGAAGGCGATGAACATACCGATGCCCGCCGAAATTGCAAAGCGGAGGTTCTTCGGAATGCTCTCTAAAATCAGCTCCCGCACATTAAAGAAAGTGATGACTACGAATATAATGCCCTCAATGAACATGATAGCCAGCGCGTGTTGCCACGTATATCCCATGGCCTGACATAACGTGTAGGCAAAGAAAGCGTTAAGTCCCATGCTGGGAGCCTGGGCAAACGGCAGCTTTGCCATGAACGCCAGCAGGAGCGTGGCGATAGCAGAAGCGAGCGCAGTAGCCGTGAACAGCGCTCCTTTGTCCATGCCGGTAGAAGACAGAATGGCCGGATTGACGGCCAGGATGTAGCTCATGGTCAGGAAGGTTGTGGCTCCTGCAATGACTTCGGTTTTAACTTTCATGCTCTGGAAATCAAATCCCAAAGCCCTCTCTAAAATGTTCATACGTACTTAATTTATCGAATGAGTTTTTGTTTTTGTTGCTATTTGCTTGTTTTTTAGTGTCCGAAGCCTTTGAGCCAGTTGTCTATCAGCCTGCGGGCAATGCTGAGTTTCTCCGGTATCTGGGGCAACCGGTCGTGTCGGAACCATGCTCCGCGGCTGAGTTCCGACTTCTGCAGCCTGATGTCTCCGCTCTCATATTCGGCATAGAAGCCCACCATCAGCCCGCAAGGGTAGGGCCACGGCTGGCTTGCCCAGTAGCTTAGGTTCTTGATAGTGATGCCGGTTTCTTCCATTACCTCGCGGTGTACGGCCTCTTCCAGCGTCTCGCCGGTTTCTACAAAGCCTGCAACCAGCCCGTAGAAATCGGTCTTGAAGTTGCGTGCATGTACCAACAGCACTTCGTCCTGCCTGTGAATGAGCACGATGATGGCCGTGGCCAGTTGCGGCCAAACTTCCTTTCCGCAGACCGTACACTTCTTGGAAATGTCGGTCGACATCTCCATTGGGGCACCGCACACGCCGCAGAAGCGAGTGTTAGCATCCCAGTACAGCAGTTCCTGGCACTTACCTGCCTTGAGATAAAGCTCGGTTGGCAGTTTGTAGAACGACGGACGGAGACCGCACATTTCATATTTCGGATTGTCTTCTGGTACCAATGGCCTTTCGATGCAGTAGGTTCTCACTTGCGAGCCGTCGTCGAAGGGAGTGATGTTCATCACGTGCGTCCACGCCTTGAGTGCTATGGGCGGCTCTTCCTGAAAAGGAATGGTATAGCTGCCGTCCTCACATTTCTCGAGCATGAGGTCGGACTTGCAGAACACGAACCAGTATTTCTTCATTTTGATGGTGTGCTTTTATTTTCCTACCGATGGCCGGCTGCCCTTCCCAAACAGTATTTCGTAGTCTCTCTTGGCAGCTTCATTCACCCAGTTCTCTGGAACAAAACGCCAGTTATGATTGGGTTTGGGCGCCAGAGTCTTCTGTTTCTCAATCGCCTCCATAAGGTAAAAGCGCTGATCTCTCTCACTTGCCCATACAATTCGGCTCTCCAAGCTGTCGCGGGGAATACCAGCGCCTTTGGTGAGCAGTTCTCCTCCGCCGTTGCCCCGATAGCTGTTAATGGCCACCTTGTACCATTTTTGCTCGTCGAAAGGCTGCCCGTTGCTCATGCGCAGTATGTGCACCTTCTCTCCGTAGGGCTTGGTAACGTCTACCTCGTAGTCTATACCGGCCGCACTGTCGAAGTTGAAGGAGAGATTCTTGAACCCCAGCCGCTGCTGGTCGCCCTTGGTCTCATCGTTCAGCAGGAGCAGATGGTCGTCAGGACTTTGCATGGTGTTGACCCACAGGTTATAACTCATCTCAAGATGTTTGCGTATCTCCTCGCCCGTGAGCCGCATCACGTAGAGTTGGTTCTCGTATTTGTAGAGCTTGAACATATCGCTCATGTACACGTTACCTTTGTTTATCTTGGCATCGAAGGACAAAGGCGCGTTGAAAGCGATATCGGCACCCGAAATCTGAAGCTCCAGATTGAGGATGAGGTCATTGAAAGCACTGGACCCGAAGAAGCTGTCGCGGGTGTAGATGGTTTCGGCCAGCCTGCCTATTTTCTTGCTTACGAAAGCCTGTACTTCTTTAACCTGACGGCTGAAGTGGCGCTCGAAGTCCTTGTCTATGGGCTGGTTGGTCATGTCAACCAGCTGTCCGTGCACGCGGGTCACTATACCCTTGCCGTCCTTAGTTACGGTTATTTCGGCATCGCCCACAGTCATGGCGTTGTTGGCCGGATCGAGACAGACAACCTTCTTGCCCTCGCAGTTCACTATCTGGTCAACATGTCGGGTGTGATCGTGCCCATAGAGCACGAGATCGAAGCCCGGAACATCCCTTGCAACGCGAAGAGAAGCATCCTCTTCGTACTCGGGTGTGGTGATGCCTCCTTCGCTGCCGCTGTGAAAAAGGCCGATAACAACGTCGGGCTTTTCATGCTTCTGCACATAGTCCATCCAGTATCTGGCCGATGTTACCATGTTATCGAACTTGAGACCTGCCCACAGATTGCGGCTCAGCCAGTTGGGTATGGCCGGTGTAAGCAGGCCGATAACGGCAATCCTGATGCCTTCGCGCTCCATGACCGTATAGGGGTTCAGGTACGGTTTGCCCGTTTTTACGTCAATAACGTTGGCACCCAGCATGGGACATTTTACCTCCCGTATCCACTTGTCGTACACGCTGTGCCCCGTTTCAACGTCGTGGTTGCCTATAGTCTGGGCGTCGTAACTCATGTAGTTTACCACTTCGGCAGCCACATTGGGCGCCTGGGTGTTGATGAAGTTATAGTAGTAGCAGGTGGGCTGGCCCTGCAGAATGTCGCCGTTGTCAAGCAGTATGAGGTTCTTGCCATAGGTCTGGCGCAGTTGGTTCACGTAGGAACTGACCCTGGCCAGCGTGCCTTGCTGCGGTTTGCGGTTGATGAAGTCGTAGGGAAAGAAACTTCCGTGTACGTCGGAGGTCTCGATGACGCGGAGCTTGACGGTTGTTTGTTGAGCCATTACACAAGGATTGAAACAGAGCACTGCCAGCAGTGCCGCGAATAGTTTTCTCATATCATGTAGCATTTACGTGGGTGTGGCGGCACATAAAGGCACCTTGCCAACTACGTGCAAAGGTAGAAATTATTCGTGAAAACGGAGTACAATGCGTCGAAAATTGTTGTCTCCGGGTGCCGGATATACCTCTTGCCGAGGCTACGGGGCGGCAGAGGCAACTTAGAGGGCAACGTGCGGGAACTTTCGACAAGTGTCAAACGATCGTGTGACACCTGTCAAAAGATTGTGCGACACCTGTCAAAAGTTCCTGAAGCATATCTTTAGGCGGCAGAAAGGTAAAGTCTGCGCACTGTGCAGTTGGTTTTGGGCAGCGTTGATTTTTTTTGACGAAAGGAGAAAGAAATACTGCATACACGGCACGATTTTTGCTGTTAAATTTCATGAAAACGGAGGAATGAATAATGGCATTTATAGATTATTATAAGATTTTGGGTGTAGACCGCTCCATCCCGCAGAAGGATGTGAGGGCTGCTTACCGCAAACGGGCCAAGCAGTTCCATCCTGACCTGCATCCAAACGACCCAAAAGCCAAGGCTAAATTTCAGGCTTTGAACGAGGCGTACGATGTGATTGGCGACCCGGAGAAGCGGAAAAAGTACGACCAATATGGCGAGAAATGGCGCGAGGCCGATGCTTTTAATGCGGCAGGAGGCGGCAATGGCAGCTCGTTCCGCTGGTCGTCGCAAGACGGCGGGTCTCCCTTCGAAGGCTTCGACTTCAGTGGTTTTTCCGGTAACGGAGGCTTTTCGAGCTTTTTTCAGGACCTCTTTGGCGGCGGCAGTACGCGCGGTAAGTCGCGCGCAAGGGCAGCTTCACCCCACAGCGGAGAGATGAACGCCAATGTGAATATTGATCTCTATACGGCCATGTTGGGCGGAGACGTCATCATACAGCTGAGCAATGGTGCAAAGATAAAGTTGCGCGTAAAGCCCGAAACACAGAACGGAACCAAGGTACGCTTGCGGGGCAAGGGCTATGACAGGGGCGACGGAACCTTCGGCGACCTGATTATAACCTACAATGTGCAGTTACCTACGCACCTTACCGCACGACAGAAGGAGCTGTTGCGGGAGATGCGAATGTCATAAAGCATAAAGGCCGCAGATTCGGTTGAGTCTGCGGCCTTTATATATAATATGGTGTAGCGCTGCTATTCTATGATTCTAACCAAGTTGAACGACGAAATCTTGCCGTCAGGACCAACCTTGGCGTTAATGCGGAATTTGTTGTTTTCAGTTATGTCTACCTTCTGTACGTCCTGAATGGCAGAGAACTGGATGGTGTATTCATACTTCTCGTCGCCCACTTCCTTCTTGTCAATCTTCATGTCGTTGTTCATTTGCCAGTTCATACCTGTAACATCGTCCTTGTAGATTTTGTTCATGAAGGTAACGACATCGCTCTTCGTGGCGTCGTTCTTACCTAAAAAGGATGTCATAATTGTAGCCACGGAGTTGGTAAGGCCACTCTCGTTCCGGGTATTGAGGCTCAGAAAGAAGCCTCGCAATATGGCTGTAAGCCGCTCCTTCTCATCGGGTTGAACGGTTTTGGCCTTCAGTCTCTTGATAGCTGTGTTGGCCTCGTCAACATGTTCGCCGTTGGCATGTTCGTCAAGATAAGACTGCAGCGCCACCATGGAGTTCTCGTTGTAGGCGTACTCCCAGTCAATGGAGTCTATCCTGTGGATGGCATCGGCCTTGTGAGGGGAGTTGGGGTAGTTGCGCAGATAGTCTGCCAATGAAGTGGCAGAACCGCTTACCACGGCGTTTGTCCACTCCTGTTCGATTTGGCGCAGGTTCTTGAGCCGGCTTTCAACGGCTTCGGTATGTGCTGCAGGTGCATCGCCGAACTGGTCGAGATACTGTTGCAGGATGAGCGGGTCGCCACTTTGCAGGGCATATTCATAGGCCTCCTGTTCCTTGGCGTTCTTGCTGTCGTTGTAGAAGTAGAACAACGTGCCGGTTATGGCTATGGCTATAATGAGACAGGTAATGATGAGACCCGTCTTCTTGCCTCGTTCCGGCCGGTTGGGCTGTGTTGTCGTTGGTGCTGCAGGCGGTACGGGAGGAGCCGGCGCATGCGTAGTTGGCTCGTTGCCTGCAGGAGCTGATGGCTGTGCAGGAGCTGATGGAGCAGAAGATGCCTGCTGTTCGGTGTTCAGGTGGTGGCATTTGGGGCACATCTCCTGGCTCTTGAAGTAAACTTCTCCACATTGTGGGCATCGGGTAACCTTACCGGCTATCTCAATGCCGCACTGCGGGCACACGGGTGCCTTGTCGCTAATCTGATGTCCGCACTCAGGACATTTGATAATAGACATGTTGTTTATGGAATTTAATATTTAATTATCTGTGTTCGTGTATCCATTTCCGTCAGCGATGGCGGAACCTGATTTCGCGCAAGGTGTGGGTTCCCATGAAGCGACTTTTGTCTACATGGCCGTTTACTCCGTCAATTCTACCTTTTCCGGTGTACTGCCACATGGTGATGTCGCGACCGTCTTTCAGGTATGGTTCACGTTGGGTGTATTGCGCTATCATGATTTTGTAATCGTCGAGCTGGTGTTGGAAGTTCTGATCATAGAAGTTGGCACCGGTGTAAATGAGTGGCTTTTGCTTGTAGGCTTTCTCCACCAGGTTCAGAAACTTGAAGAGGGAGTCGGTAAATTCCTCCTGTGCGAGTCCGCTGCGGGTCTCGATGTCTATCATGGGGATAAGGTCCTGTTCTCCCGGTTTGCACTGTGCCATGAAGTTGGAGAGCTGAACTTCCTGTGGAATACGTGCCCTGTAGAAGTGGTAGCTGCCAACTTTGAGTCCGTTTTTGTGGGCAATATCAATGTTTTCCAGATACCTGTCGTCTACGTTGTTGCCGCCCTCGGTTGCCTTGAGATAAACGTATGCGGTTTTTGTCTGCCCAACGGCATCCCAGAATACGGTGCCCTGATAGTGGCTCAAATCAATGCCGTGAATATGCTGGCATGTGTCTTCGCACTCCACCTGCGCATTGACAGTAATGGAAGTAAATAAAGCTATGATGAAAAAAAACAGTTTATTCATAATATGCAAAGATACTAAAAAGAGTAGTTACAGGAACAGCTGTAGCTGTGTTTTTTACAAATATTAAGTTGCTATTCCTCAATCTCCGACAGAGAACGGGTGAAATTGCTGATAAAGTTGCTGGATGTTTCGATGGGGGCATAGCTGATGTAACGGATGCTGCGGCGGAGGTTGCGGCGAAGTACAGCCGAGTTGTTTCTTACGAAGCCCGTGCGGCTCTGGCGGAAGTGCCATTCCTTGGATGTGTCTATGGCCGTATGCTTTACCGACCGCATGGCGAGCTTGTAGGCAGCAGATACAAATTGGTGGACGAAAGGAATTTCTTCTTGTTCGAAGTTGAAAACGCTCATCAGGATGCTGCCTTGCAGCTGGGCCATGTTCTGCATGTGTAGCTGCTGTAACCAGCCTTCCAGTTTCACAAAGTCAACCTTGTCGCCTTTGGTTCTGAGGTATATGCCCAAATCGATGATGCTCCGCAGTGAGATACCACTGTTGAGCATGTGGCCTACATTGTTGATGATAAGGTTCAGAACATCTACGGTAGCCATGGAGGCATCCATTTGGTGAGGCTCTTCCTTACGTATTTTTTTCAGTCTCTTATTAAGTAGCATGTTGGAGAGTTGCGTGCTCATGCTCTCAGGCTTGTCTGCGAACTCTTCCTGTTGCATTGCTTCGGCTATGTATTTGGGAATGTTGATTTCCTCGTCGTACTGATGGTTCTTGAGCCCCTTGTATGCTATGGAAACAACATTCTGTGCTCGTGCTATCTGTGCCAGCCGCTTCCATTTGAATGCCGACATGGGTTCCAGCGTTTCATATTCGTTGAGAGCTCCGGAACGCAGCAGTCTGAAGAAATTCCGATTGATGATGTCCATATTGTTGTTGCGATACTTTAAATCAGTTGTTTGCAGATACAGTGAAGCCTGTAGACGAAAGTTATGAATACCGTTTGGGGTAACGCAGAAGGATGGCCAGCAAGGTAGAAATGCCTATCGCCATCGGATAATAGAGATAGGGAAGTATCTGTATGGGATTAACTCCGGCAAGTCCGGCTGCCAAAAGCAGCTGTACGCCATAAGGAAGCATTCCCTGCACAGTGCAGGAAAAGGTATCCAGGATGCTGGCGGCCTTGCGCTTGTCGACTCCGAATTTATCGCCTATCTTCTTGCTAATGTTTCCAACCGTCAGAATGGCTACGGTGTTGTTGGCCGTGCATACGTTGACAAGCCCCACGAGAACGGCTATAGAAAATTCTGCTCCGCGCTTGCTGGTAACATGACTTGTGAGTTTGGCTATCAGATAGTCTATTCCTCCACCTTCTCGGATAATTTCGAGCATGCCTCCTGCCAGCATGGCAATGATGACAAGTTCGCCCATTCCGGTAATGCCTTTGCCCATGGCACCGAACCATCCATAAATGTCATAAGTTCCGTTAGCCATGCCAATAATGCCGCATAAGGCAATGCCAAGGGCAAGAACAGCCATGACGTTCATGCCGAACACGGCTGTCAGCAAGACAACCAGATAGGGAATAACTTTAGTGAATTCAATGTCGGGAACCTTACCGGGTGCCTGAATGCCGGCTCCCATGAACGCATAGATAATCAATATGACCAATGCTGCCGGCATGACAATCATGAAATTGGCTCTGAACTTGTCGCTCATCTTGCAGCCTTGAGTCTGAGTAGCTACGACGGTTGTGTCAGAAATAAAGGAAAGATTGTCGCCGAAATATGCTCCACCAACAATGATGGCCGTAACCAACGCGATGTTGGCATCCGTGGAGTGAGCGATTCCGGCAGCTATCGGCACCAAGGCTACTACCGTGCCAACGCTGGTGCCAATGGAAATGGAGATGAAGCAGGCTGCCAGGAACAAGCCGGGAAGCAGCAAACTGTCTGGGAGAGCGTGGAGTGCCAGGTTCACTGTGGCATCAATACTGCCCATCTGCTTGGCAGACTCGGCAAAGGCACCTGCCAGAACATATATCCACAGCATGAGCAGCAATGTGCTGGAGCCGGCTCCGCGGCTAAAGATATCTATCCGTTTGGCTAACGGAAAACCTCCTGAAATGGCGATGGCATAAATGCTGGCAATCATAAAGGCAACTGTAATGGGTACCTTATAGAAATCGCCTGCTATGATGGACATAGCCAAATACAGTACGATGAAGACGATGAGCGGGGAGAGGGCGAGGATGCCTTGTTTGTTTGATACTTCCAATTTGATTTGTTGAATGAACTTTTATAACTGATTTCTGCGGTAGAAATCCAGGTTTTCTTTGGTTATCAGTTCAATAGGCATATAGTTAACCGGATTAACCTTCTTTTTCAACACAATGGCCTGGAACATGGTGTCGATGCAACTATAACCCTGCATATAGGCATGTTGGGCTATCACGAAAGAAATGCTGCCTTCGCGAATACATTCGGCATTCTTCTGAACAACATCGTAGCCCATCGTCTGAACATCACGTATGTTATGTTTAAGCAGATATTCTCCGATGATGTGTGCTTTGGAACTAAGCGTTACACAATGATGGATGTTAGGGTGGGAGGTGAAGAAACGGTTGAGGATGGTGTTGTAATCCTCGGTTCGGTTGCTTTCTTCAACATTCAGTTCAGTAATCTTGACCTTTGGAAAGTGGTCTTTCATATAATGGAGAAAGCCTACTTCCCGGTTTGCTTGCTGCTTGCTGACTACAACTCCGTTGTGAACACGCTTGAAAATCATGATTTCTTTTTCTTTTGCAGCAAACAGCATCAGCATCTTTGCTGCAAAGCAACCACTGCTGAATGAGTCTTGACCATAGAAAGAGAGTGGACGCAGGTCGGGCATATAGGAATCAAGCAAGATAAAAGGAATGTTTTTTTCATGCAGTTTGTCTGTAAACGTCTGCGTTATCTCCAAAGTTGAGGGAACGATAACAACACCGTCAGGACTTGCATTTAATATTTCCGTATAGCTCTTGGCATAGGAGGCGAAGTCGAACCGGTCGTAATAGACAATCTTCACTCCAATGTGAAAGTCCCTTCTTGCTTCCATGGCTTTGTGAGCGCCGTATTCTATTTCCTCCCAATATGCCTCGGATTCATGTCTGGGTATCAACAGATAGAATGTGTATGAGCGATTATACGCCAAGGCACTGGCGTACATGTTCGGTTGATAATCCATCTCCTGAAGAGCTTTCTCCACCTTTTCTCTGGCAGGCTTGGACACGTTGGGGCGGTCATGCAACACTCTGTCCACAGTGCCCACCGAGACTCCGGCCCGCTCGGCAATATCCTTAATCCTTATTTTCTCTGTCATTCTTTAAAAGTGTTTACTATAATGCAAAAGTAATCATTTCTTGTTTAATTGTGCGAAAGCACGGGATTTATTTTTCTATTCTGCATTTTTTTCATTGGAAAGAGTGCCAATTAAAACAAAAAAAGATTATCTTTGTCTCATCAATATGATAGACTGTAAACAACATAAGGTTAGTTATAAAGCATCCGCACTGTTGCTGCCACTCGTCCTGTTATTTGCTGCATGCTCCCATGAAATGACAGACAGGATTGATGAGTTGAATGAGCGTTCATATGCTTGGCATTACCGTAACCTGGACTCTACGCTTAGCTATGCGCAAAAAGCCTATGACTTGTCTGCCGATTACAAAGAGGGCAGGGCAGAGGCTTTGAATAACATGGCCTTTGTGAACATTGCCAAGATGGAATATGCCAAGGCCTATGCCTTGTTGTATCAAGTAGAAACTTCTACAAACAATCAGGTAGAGCTGTTTATTGCTGACGTTCAAATGATGAGATTGTGCCAGCGGCAGTCTCACAATAAGGATTTTTATATCTATCGGGAAAGTGCTTCCCGCCGATTGAGGCGCATCAACGAAGAGCGGGGTGTCCTTACCGACCATCAGAATAAAAGACTCATCTATGGCGACAGTGAGTTTAAGATCATCAATTCCACCTATTTCTTTTACGTCGGACTTACTCCACAGTCCATTGCCGCACTCGATTCCATCAATCCCGATGGCGAAATAGCTGCGGATACTGCGCAGTTACTTAACTACTGGTATAATATCGGTTCCGGGGGAATTGTAACAGCCAAGGCTCAAGAGGAAATCAACCAGATTGAGTTCGACTACCTCATGCGCTGCTATCTGCTGGCACGGCAAGCGAACTACCCCTTTTTTGAGGCCCAAGCACTGCAGGCACTCAGCAAACACTTGGAAACTCCCAAGTATAGGAAACGACTCATGGCTGATAATCTGCCGGCCATGAAGTTTATCAATACTGACGAAATGGCCGACAGCTTGTTAGCAGGAAACTTGGCCTTACGTGCGCTTAATATATTTGCTGACTATGGTGATGTTTACCAGACTGCAGGCGCTTATCGAACACTTGCAGAATGCTACTGGGCGCTTAACGATTACAGGTCGGCCATTATCTGTTTACAGAAAGCCTTGAACAAGAATACGGCCATACAACTGGCACCCGACCTTGTTGCTTCCATTCGAGAACAACTTTCGTTGGCTTATTCAGCCATTGACAACAAGCCAAACAGTGATTTCAACCGTAACAGATATCTGGACATGCAGGAAATGACTCGCCAGGACAGGCTGCTCGAAGCGCGAGCCGATCAACTGCAAAACTCGTCCAGACAGCTCAACCGCTTGCTTCTGGCTGTTATTATTATGATAGTGTTGGTGTGCATATTGCTTTTCGCTTTTGACTATATGCGCCGCCGCAATGACAATAAGTATCCCTTATCTGATTTGCTGAAACCACTTGAACAATGGAAGAAGGAAAATGTGGAGACGGCACGCTTGCATCATGAAGAAATGGATGAGCTGAGGGAACAAACCAAGTTGGCCCAGCTACATGTACTTCAGAACAAGAAGCGGAATTTGGAGCAAAGGGCCAAAGTCTCGTTAGTCTGCAGCATCACTCCTTTCATTGACAGGATGAAAAATGAAGTGCACCATTTGCTGAAATCGGAAGAAAGTGAAGAAATGCGGCTGGAACGATACCAGTACATGGCGGAATTGACCGACAAGATAAACGATTACAATGGCGTACTGACCAATTGGATCCAGCTGCGGCAAGGTCAGCTAAGTCTTCATATAGAGAGTTTTCTGTTGCAGTCTCTGTTCGACATAGTAGCAAAAAGCAAAATGAGCTTTCAGCTTCGGGGCATTACACTATCGGTAGAACCCACACAGGCCGTTGTGAAAGCAGACAAGGTACTTACGCTCTTCATGGTTAACACGATGGCAGATAATGCCCGCAAGTTTACGCCTAAAGGCGGACATGTAATCATCAAGGCAGTCAATGAACCAGATTACGTGGAAATAAACATCATTGATAACGGCCAAGGGATGACAGAAGAGCAGCTTATCCACTTGTTCGACCATAAACCTATTATTGATGAAGGTACTGAAAACCTTAACGCGTCCCATGACATTTCGGCTTCCTCCGCGCAGGGCTTGCCCAAAAGTCATGGCTTTGGGCTGATGAACTGTAAGGGAATTATTGATAAATACCATAAAATCAGTCAGATATTCCGCGTATGTTCTATTGGAGCTGAGAGTCCTGTAGCTTCATTGCCTGATGGCGACAACAAGGGCAGTCGCCTCTGGTTCCGTCTCCCAAAGGGCATATCCCGCCTGTTGCTTGCCGTTACTTTATTGGGTTTTGGAAGCTCTCTGCCTGTTGGTGCAGCCAAACAATCTCCCCAGGAAAAGTACCCGATAGAGTTGCAGCGTGCCTCTACGTTCGCTGATAGCGTATATAACAGCAATATCAAAGGCTCTTTCCTTCAAACTCTGGCCTATGCCGACAGCGCGAGATATTATTTAAACCGTTACTACCTGAAACGTAATCCGCACGGCAGCGACCTGATGGTTGCCTATACCGACAAACCCACTCTGCCTGCCGAACTGAAATGGTTCCACGACAGCCTTGAAACGGCCTACGATGTCATTCTGTCTGTCCGCAATGAGAGCGCGGTCGCAGCGCTGGCCCTGCATCAGTGGAATCTGTACAGATATAATAACGGTGTGTACACCCAACTGTTCCGCGAGCGCAGTGCTGACAATACGCTGGGCAATTATGTGCGTGTCATGCAGCGGTCGGAGAACAACAAGGACATTGCCATTATTCTCCTTATTATCCTGCTGGTTCTTATTTTCCCCGCCTATTATATCATGTACTACCGGCACCGGATTCACTACCGCTTCTGCCTCGATAGGGTAAACGATGTAAACCGCATCCTGCTGAGCAATGATTTGCCGCAGGAGAAACTCAAGCAAATAGAGAAACTCAATTTCAAGAAGCTGATGACCGATGTCGGTAACGACCAGTATGCCCGGCTCGATGACATAGTGGAGCAGATAAAGTCAGCCTTGCAGCAGAGCATAGTGTCCGGCACGGAGCAGGCTATGAACGAAGAACTTGCCAAAGACGAGTTGCGGAGAGCGGAATATGAAAGCGACAAGTTGCATGTAAGCAATAGCATTCTGGATAATTGCCTCTCTACGTTGAAGCACGAGACCATGTACTATCCGTCTCGTATCCGCCAGCTGATAGACGGCAACGACGAAAACCTCTCGAAGATATCGGAAGTTGTGAGTTATTACAAGGAACTTTATTCCATTCTCAGCGAGCAGGCGTTGAGGCAGACAGAAGGGAACATCCGCATTGACCAGGACATGCTTAGTTACCTTTTCGATATTTTGCACAAGGCAAGCGGCGAGAAACAGATAGCCATGCAATGCAAGGAGGATGGCGACAGGTATGTAGTCGTCACGCTACCCATGCCACATTTCCTGCTTACCGGCAAAGAGTGCAGCCAGCTCTTCACACCGCTTACGGTCGATGTGCAGTTCCTGCTTTGCCGTCAGGTAATGCGCGAGATAGGCGAAGCGACCAATGCCAGAGGCTGTGGCATCTACGCCACGCCAATGGGTAGAGCCGAAGAAAGAGGTGAGAACATCAAACAACCGATAGAAATTGACATTAAAATACCAAAAGAGATATGGAAAAATTCAAAGTTATCATCGTAGAAGACATCCCTTTGGAGTTAAAGGGAACCGAAGGAATATTCCGTAACGAGATACCCGAAGCAGAGATTGTGGGGACGGCTGACAGCGAGCAGGCTTACGTCCGGCTCATAAAAAACGAGCTTCCAGATTTGGTTCTGCTCGATTTAGGTCTTGGCGGAAGCACCACTGTGGGCGTGGAGATATGCCGATATACGAAAGAACGCTATCCGCAAGTAAAGGTTCTTATCTTTACGGGCGAAATTCTTAATGAGAAATTGTGGGTCGATGTGCTTGATGCAGGTTGCGACGGCATCATCCTCAAGAGCGGAGAACTGCTTACGCGCGGCGATGTTTCAAGCGTAATGAGCGGCAAGAAGCTCGTTTTCAACCAGCCTATTCTGGAGAAAATCATTGCCCGCTTCAAGGCCAGCGTAAACAACCAACTCATGCGGCAGGAAGCTCTTATCAGCTACGAAATCGACGAATACGACGAACGTTTCCTGCGTCACCTGGCTTTGGGATATACCAAAGAGCAGATAACCAACTTGCGCGGTATGCCTTTTGGCGTGAAGAGTCTGGAGAAAAGACAAAACGAACTGGTGCAGAAACTGTTTCCTGACGGCAACAACGGCATGGGCGTAAATGCTACGCGCCTGGTTGTACGGGCTCTTGAACTTAGGATATTGGACATAGACAACCTGCAGCCCGACGAAGATTGAAACGCTTTCTATCATATTCAGCTTTGTGTTTGGGCATTGCGCAACTATTGCTCATTCTCTCGTCGTGGATACTTACGGCTGCCATGCCTGATGTTGCCATGCGCTCATTGCTAAGTTCGGAGGGCATCAGATGGTTCTTCGGTAACTTTGTAGAGAACTTGGCCACTCCCGTACTGGTGTGGATGCTGCTGATAGGCATCGCCTACGGAGCCTTTCAGTACAGCGGGTTGGCCGCCTGCATTACCCAACGGCAGCCCCGCTCGTACCGTGAGCGTTTCGCCCTGCGCATGGTTGCAGTCGAAGTATTGCTCCTTGTGGGTATCGTCATGCTGCTTACGCTGCTGCCCCAAGGCATCCTGCTCAGTGTTACCGGCAATCTGTTTCCAAGCAGTTTCAGCAAGAGTGTTGTGGCAATCATAGCTTTCATCGTATCTCTGGCATCCGTTAGCTATGGCATGTTGTCCGGACGAACGAACACGCTCGAGTCCGTTTTCAGCAGCCTAACGGCCGGTATGATTTATTTGGCTCCGTTCTGTATCTTGTACGTGCTGGCTGCACAGCTCTATTTTTCCGCGAAGTTCGTGTTCGGTATTTAAGCTGCATACAGGGGCCTTTTGGCAAGCTATGGTTCAGAAAGTCTTTCCCTGAAGTTCAAGAAATATTCTTTACGGGTCTTAGAAGCAATGGTTCGGCACTCAATCAAGGAATACCAGATACCTAAAGCGGCTTTATTTTCCGGCCGTATTGATTTTAGCATAGCCCACCAACCTGTCGGTTCTCTCTCCCGGGCCACGATAATAGACCAGTGCCTGGTAGTCGTTCTCCGTCTGATAGAAGTTTCCTTCTGATGCGAGAGGCGCCGTGCTGCCGTCTTCTTTTGCCACGACATATTGATAACTGTAATAGCCCTGCTTGAGCAGAAGTGAGGTTTCGTAGCAGTTCTCCACAGCGTTGTAAGTCATTCTGTATTCGGGCGTGAACCTGTCATGGGTCCAAACGCCGTTGACATACACCTCTCCGGGTTGGCGGGGAGCCTTCAGGCGGAAGTGAACTACGATGTACTCAGAGCTGAAGTCTACGTCTGTATCGTCGCTCTTGCGTATCAGGAAGCTGCCGTTGGCCGACTCGTCATAGACATACGAAGGCCTTGGCTCGTCCGTCCACACGTAAGCATGGTATTGATGTCCGTCCCAGTTAACGGATTCCAAGCCCATGGTAGCGTGGCTGTCGTCCAGCATCTCGAACTTCCGATATTCGTTTCCGCCATTGAAGACATAATCCCTGCAGTGCTCCCATCTCATGCCGTCGGCCGTTTGGTATTGCGGCTTGACGTTGATCTTGGCCTGCGACCATCGCCCGTTTTGCATCAGCACGGTCTTTACTTCCCTCTCCGGATTGGTTATGTTGAAAGGTCCATAGCTTAATTCCATGGCTACTTGCTGATGCCGACCGTTGATATCCAAGTCGGTATTGGAGCTGGCACGGAGGGTGATGCCCATCATGGGCTCCACTACCATGAAGCAGGCACGGAGCAGGGTGTGGCCGTCATTGCCGTCGTAAACGGTTACACGGTAGTTTCCGCTCATCTTCAGGCGGCATCTGTCGTTGGGAATCCGGAAGCGATAGTGCGTGTACTGCGTGTTGGTATTCACCGACTCGTGCATGTCGTCAATGGTGTTGCCGTCGGCAAAGCCCTCTATGTAGTCGCTCTCAAACAGTTGTTTGGAGACAGTCCAGTCGGCTTCGCAGTGTTCAACCTTGTAAACAAGCCTGCGATATTCGTGCGTCAGGTCGTCGAACGATATCTGTATGGGCTGTCCGCCATGCAGATTAGTTACCGGCATGTCGAGCCAGTTGCCACCTAAAGTTACCTGCAGGGAACGTATGTTGGGGCTTAGTATTTCGTTGCGTTGTGCTTGCATGCCAATAGAAGTCATGCAGGCCAGCAACAGCAGTAAATGTTTGAGGCTGTTCATTGTTCGCTTTAAATTTACGGCAAATATCGTATTTTTTTCTGATAAAATGTTTTTCTTATTCAATTATTTGCTATTTTTGCGGCGTTGTAAATCTTAAATGTAATCTTATGAAACCCAAATACCGCTCCGGAATAGTGTGTCTGTTTGTCGTGGTGGGACTCTTTTCTTTGATAGGTTACAAGATGGGAGCCAGCCAGATGCTGAATACCATCATGTACACGGCGCACGACTTGCTGCTTAATACCTGTTTCTTTCTGATGGGCATTTGTGTGATAACGGGCGCTATCGGCAAGTTGTTCGTCGAATTTGGCGTGGTAGATTTGCTGGAAAAGATAGTTCGACCGTTGATGAGACCTTTGTTCCATCTGCCGGGTGTGGCCTCGCTGGGAGCCGTGATGACATTTCTCTCTGACAATCCGGCCATCATTACGCTCTCCAAGGACAAGCGGTTCAGCAGTTACTTCAAGAAGTATCAGTTCGTATCGCTGACCAACTTCGGTACTGCTTTCGGCATGGGGCTCATCGTTATGATATTCATGATAGGCAAGGGGTATGCGGTTGAGCCTTTCATCGGACTGGTTGGTGCCATTGCCGGAGCTGTTACTTCGACGCGCCTCATGCAACATTTTACGCTGAAAGCCTATCCGCAATATGCCCAAGAAGATGCTGCACCCAAACCAACCACAACCGAGTTGGAACCTGAACACAAGGAAGAGAAAACCGTTTTTCTGCGAACACTGAACTCACTGCTGGATGGAGGCAAGACTGGAGTAGACGTCGGCATAGCCATTATACCCGGAGTATTGATTATTTCTACGCTGGTAATGCTGCTCACCTTTGGCCCTTCGGCCAGTGGAACCTATACGGGCGCTGCCTACGAGGGTGTAGAAGCGCTGCCTGCCATTGCCAACCTGTGCGATGTGGTGCTCGATCCGCTCTTCGGATTTACCGACCCTCACCAGCTTGCTTTTCCCATTACGGCTCTGGGAGCGGTTGGGGCAGCCTTGGGAATCATTCCCAGTTTCGTGCAGCAAGGCTGGATTGACGGCAACGCCGTGGCCGTATTTACAGCCATAGGCATGTGTTGGAGCGGCTATCTGAGCACCCACACTGCCATGTTAGACTCTCTGGGCTATCGTGAACTGACCAGTAAAGCCATCTTGAGCCACACCATCGGAGGCCTTGTTGCCGCGTTGGTGGCGCACTGGGCGTACGTACTCTGCAGCCTCATTTGAACCTTCGAAAACGGCATTGAGGCTTATAGGCATAGCCGGAAGCCAGGAGCTTTGGACTATTCGTCGCTCATTGGGAAGAGTCCAAACAGCTTGGCATCAATCATATCGGTAACTTTCTGGAAGTCGGCAGGGTTGCTTTCAAACTTTGTTGAGTCGCCGTCTACAATGATTAGCTGCCCTTTGTAGGTGCTAATCCAGTCCTCGTAGAGCTTGTTCAGGCCTTCCAGATAGTCTATACGGATAGTTTGCTCATAGTCTCTGCCGCGCTTCTGTATCTGCGAAACGAGGTTCGGAATGTCCGACCGGATATAAATCATCAGGTCGGGCAGCCTGACGAGCGACATCATGAGGTCGAACAAGTCGGTGTAGTTGTTGAAGTCTCTGTCGCTCATCATGCCCATCTCGTGCAGGTTAGGTGCAAAAATCCTGGCATCTTCGAAGATAGTACGGTCCTGAACCACGGTTTCCTTGCTTTTTGATATTTCGACTATGTCCTTGAACCGCTTGTTAAGAAAGTAGATTTGGATGTTGAACGACCAGCGATTCATGTCTGCATAGTAATCCGACAGATAAGGATTATTGTCAACGGGCTCAAAGTGCGGCGTCCATCCATATCTCTTGGCAAGCAGTTTGGTGAGGGTAGTCTTGCCGCTACCAATGTTTCCGGCTATGGCTATATACATTGTTGTAAGATTTTACGATTAAATATCAGCGTTTTCGTTTGAATTGGAGAAGAGGCCGAACAGGCGTGCGTCTATCCGGTCTATGATGCCTGCAAGGTCCTTGGGGTTATGCAGGAAGTCGATGTTGTCTACATCCACCATCAGCAACCGGCCCTTGTATTTGTTGTTAATGAAGTCCTCATACCGCTTGTTCAGGTTTTCGAGATATTCGAGCGGTATCTTCTGCTCGTACTCACGGCCTCTCAGCTGGATGTTGGCTACCAGATGGGCAACCGACGAACGCAAGTATATCATCAGGTCGGGCAGCCTGACAATGGTCATCATCTGCTCGAACAGTTCCATGTAAGTTGTAAAATCGCGGTCGTCCATGTTCCCCAGTTCCTTGTTATTGGCGGCAAACACATACACACCTTCGAAGATGGAGCGGTCCTGAACGATGGGTTCGGGAGAGCGGGAGAGGGCAACGAGGTCTTTGAACCTTTCCTTGAGAAAGAAAACCTCCATGGCAAATGACCAGCGGGGAATGTCTTTGTAGTAATCATCCATGTACGGATTGTAGTCTACAGCCTCAAAACGCGGGGTCCAACCATAGTGTTTGGCCAGGAGCGTTGTGAGGGTAGTCTTGCCGCTACCTATGTTTCCTGCAATTGCAATGTGCACGTTGTGTATGTAATTTTAAGGTGTCAGAGATTGTTTCTTGTGCAAAGATAAGCATTATATTTAAACTGTGGAAATACTCTGTCGGTTTTTTAAACGGACGGCCTACGGTTTCTCTCATCCCTGTCGGGGAGTAGCTGCAATGTGTTAATTCCGTGTAAGGAACTTTATCTTTGCCTTGCAGGAAACGGCGTTGGTTTTATTCGGACTGTCACTCTGGACGGAAAACGCCCAAATTAGCAGTTTTATAATCTCTTGGTTATCAATTACTTGAAAGCGTCTCTTGGTTTCCTGTTCTCTGAATACATGCTTCAAGACCGCCCGGAGGATAGCTTCAGGCATCCCGGAGTTATGCTTCAGCGCTCCAAAAAGTATCATTCAGCACGCTTGAAGCACCCTTTCAGGAAACTGAAAGGTGTGTACCCAAACAGAAACAGGCAAAAAGCAGGCTTGCTGAAGCATGTTCCTGACGCAGATGAGGGTATGCAGAAGTGTTAAAAACAGGTGAAGTTTCCTGACAAAACCAGGCAGCCTGCTTCCTTCCCGGACTTATGTTGCTGCGGTTTTCTTTCCTTTCGGTTACCTAAATGTGCAGCTTTTTGTTGCTATAAGAAGATACAAGAAAAGCTATAAAAACAAAAAATAGTTGTTTGTTTAGCTTTTTTTCTCTATATTTGTGTATAATCAATAGCATGACAAATCAGCTGTACACCACGAATGGGGGTGTATGAAAAGGGGACAAACTCACATAGCAAATCTTTGAGCCAATGAAACAGGGAAAACGAAACATTACATCAAGCGAAATCAGAAACAAGTTTGCAACCAATCTGGAGCCCATATTCAGGTTGGCAACAACGTGTGCCGGCGTGCAGGAGTTCAGGCTACGCCTTATCGAGGAATTGCAACCGAACGGCAGCTCGGCATCAAACCCGGTGAAAACAAACCTCAAACGACTGGTGGAATTTGACGGGCAAACGATTACCGAGGCTTCAACCGGCCGCGAGATAACCTTGTGCACCATCACGTTATTGTGGCATTTCCTCAATGGCCACAGCGAGGCTGCCGGATTGAGCACCAATTTCCTCATCGACGTGTATAAGCAGTTCGAGCGGCTCTTTGTGCCAACTATGCCCAAGCCCGATAAGCAACAAGTGACTAAATGGATGCGGCGGTGGCCAGTGGGAACCGATGAACGGATAATGGAAGCGAGGAAACGCAACCGCCAACGTATCATAGAGCGGCTGATCAGGCGCATAGAATTGCGCCATTCGGAGAAGAACCGCTACGTGTTTCCTCCCGGACTTTCGGCCGAAGCTAAGCAGCAAATGGTCGAAGAATGGTGGAACGATTTCCGGTTTCACCTGAGCTTGGCCGCTAGGAGCGTGAGAGAACTGAATTACATGCTGGGAGGAAACATGCCGGACGAGCTGTTGGCTGTTTATCATGAAGCGCAACGGAAAGGTATCCCTGTATTCGTTACACCCTATTACCTATCGCTGATTGACACGACTGGCAGTGAATACGATGATGCTTCGCTGCGTTCGTATGTGTTCTATTCGCGTAATTTAGTCAATGCCTTTGGCCACATCCGGGCTTGGGAGAAGGAAGATGCCGTGGTGCCCGGCCAGCCCAATGCTGCGGGATGGTTGCTGCCCGATGGGCATAACATTCACCGGCGTTATCCGGATGTGGCCATACTGATACCTGACACCATAGGGCGGGCTTGCGGAGGACTGTGTGCTTCGTGCCAGCGGATGTACGACTTCCAGAGCGGACGCTTCAACTTCGACATGGAGTCGTTAAAACCAAAGGAAGGATGGGACAGTAAACTGCGGCGACTCATGAGGTACTTTGAGGAAGACACACAGCTGCGTGACATCCTCATAACAGGTGGCGACGCCCTGATGAGCCGCAACGGCAGTCTGCGCAACATTCTGGATGCCGTTTACACAATGGCCAAACGCAAGCGGGAGCAAAACAAACAACGGGCTGAGGGCGAGAAATTCGCCGAGTTACAACGTGTTAGACTTGGAACGCGCTTGCCCGTCTATCTCCCCATGCGTATAGACGACGAGCTAATAGGCATCCTCCATGATTTCAAACAGAAAGCCATGGCGATTGGCATAACGCAGTTCTTCATCCAAACTCATTTCCAAACTCCGCTCGAAGTTACCCCGGAGGCATGTCTGGCAGTTAGCAAACTGCAGTCGGCAGGATGGACTGTAACCAATCAGTTGGTGTTTAATGTGGCCGTGTCACGCCGAGGGCATACGGCCCGTTTGCGCCAGGTGCTCAACAGGTTGGGGGTGCTTTGCTATTATACGTTCACGGTCAAGGGCTTTGAAGAAAACCATGCAGTCTTTGCCCCCAATAGTCGGACAATACAGGAACAGCAGGAGGAGAAAGTGCTGGGGCAGCTTGATGCCGGGACTTCGCTGCGGGTGGCAAGACGGCTGGAGGCCAGCACGGCTCCCATGTCACGTACAATCCGCCATATATTGAATGAGTGCCAAATACCATTCCTGGCTTCTGACCGCAATGTACTGAACCTGCCGGGAATAGGCAAGAGCATGACATTCCGCCTGGTCGGCATCATGCCCGACGGTTGTCGTGTTCTGGCGTTCGCCCACGACCATACCCGAAAGCACAGCCCGTTGATAGAACAAATGCCGGTAATCTATATCAAGGAGAACAAGTCGGTGGAGGAATATCTCTGCCAATTAGCCGAAATGGGAGAACAGAGAACCGATTACGAGTCAATATGGCAATATACGGACGGCCGAACAGAAGAGCGTTTCCCGTTTTATGAATATCCGAGCCCTCTGAAAGGAACTACGGAGCGATATACTCATTTGGCATGAGCGTGGATTATTTCATTTCTTGAAAGCACAAATTAATGTAAAATTGGCGTATTTTAGCCCTTAAAGTTTTCTTATGTCAAAAAATAACCGTAACTTTGAACTTGGAAAATGAACCCAAAACGGCTCAGAGAGCCTTAAAAGTGGCTTTAAGACGATTTGCTGGTGGAAATCAGGTTGTCGGATGTGGTTGTAATTCCAGTAGGAATACGAATATCATAACTAAATAAATAAAGGTATAATTTTAAATGGACGAAAATCAAACTATCGATCAGGACCGAATCATGAAGATTAATATTGAGGAGGAGATGAAGTCATCCTACATTGACTATTCCATGTCAGTGATAGTGGCTCGTGCGCTTCCCGATGTTCGTGACGGTTTCAAACCTGTTCATCGCCGCATCCTTTACGGTATGCTCGGAATTGGCAACACAAGCGACAAACCCTATAAAAAATGCGCGCGCGTTGTTGGAGAGGTGCTTGGAAAATATCACCCTCACGGCGACTCTTCCGTCTACGGGGCTCTGGTTCGCATGGGCCAGGACTGGAACATGCGTTACAAACTCGTGGACGGGCAGGGTAACTTCGGCAGCGTAGACGGCGACTCGCCTGCTGCCATGCGTTACACAGAGTGCCGCTTGTCGAGAATGGGAGAGCATATCATGGACGACCTTGAGAAAGATACGGTCGACATGGCCAACAACTTTGACGACACGCTGGTTGAACCATCCGTCATGCCGACCAAGATTCCTAACCTGCTCGTTAACGGCGGAAACGGTATTGCCGTTGGTATGGCAACCAACATACCTACCCATAACCTGGGCGAAGTGATTGATGGCTGTTGTGCTTACATCGACAGACCCGACATAACCACCGAGGAACTCATGAACTATATCCCTGCTCCGGATTTCCCTACAGGTGCCTACATCTATGGCTTGCAGGGAGTGAAGGAAGCCTACGAGACCGGTAGGGGCAGAATAGTCATGAGAGCCAAGGCTGAAATAGAGAGCGACGATACGCACGACAAAATTGTTGTAACGGAGATACCTTATGGTGTCAACAAGCAGCAGCTTATAGAATATATAGCCGACTTGGTGAAAGAAGGCAAACTGGAAGGAATTTCCAACGTGAACGATGAAACCGGCCGACAAGGCATGCGCATTGTTGTTGACGTTAAGCGTGATGCCAACGCCAATGTCATACTGAACAAGCTGTTCAAGATGACAGCCCTACAGAGCTCGTTCTCAGTTAATTGCATCGCTCTGGTTAAAGGGAGACCTCGCTTGCTGAGCTTGCAGGAATGCGTGAAATACTTTGTGGAGCACCGCCATGATGTCACGATACGCCGAACCAAGTTCGACTTGAAGAAAGCACAGGAACGGGCGCATATACTCGAAGGATTAATCATTGCCTGCGACAACATAGACGAGGTTGTTCACATCATCCGCGCCAGCAAGACCCCGGTCGATGCTCAACGTAATCTGGAAACCCGCTTTGAACTGGACGAGTTGCAGAGCAAGGCCATTGTTGATATGCGTCTGAGTCAGCTCACCGGCCTACGAATGGATCAGTTGCATCAGGAGTACGAAGGACTGATGCAGACTATCAAGGAGTTGCAGGAGATACTCGACAATCCAGAAAAATGCAAGGAGGTGATGAAGAACGAACTGCTTGAGGTTAAAGAAAAGTATGGTGATGCCCGCCGCACGGAGATTATACCCGATGAGCACGAGTTCAACGCCGAGGACTTCTATCCCAACGATCCCGTTGTAATCACAGTAAGCCACTTGGGCTACATCAAGCGTACGCCGCTGGCCGACTTCCATGAGCAGGCTCGTGGCGGAGTGGGGAGCAAAGGTGCACACACACGTGACAAGGATTTTACGGAATACATATATCCTGCAACCATGCACCAAACCATGCTCATCTTTACAAAGAAGGGACGCTGTTACTGGTTGCACTGCTACGATATACCAGAAGGCGACAAGACCAGCAAGGGTCGTGCTATCCAGAACCTGCTGAACATTGATAGCGATGATGCCGTTAATGCTTTCTTGCGTCTGAGAGGTCGTGGGCTTGAAGACGAAGAGTTCGTGAACAGTCATTATGTTGTATTTGCAACCAAGAACGGCGTTGTGAAGAAGACATCGCTGGCGCATTATTCGCGTCCACGCTCAAACGGAGTTATCGCCATCAACATCCTGGAAGGCGACGAGGTTATAGACGTTCGCCTGACCAACGGACACAATGAGCTGATTATGGCCAATCGCAACGGTCGTGCTGTTCGCTTCAACGAAGACGCCATCCGCACAATGGGCCGTGTGGCAACTGGTGTACGCGGCATGCGACTGGATGGTGGCGACGATGCCGTTGTGGGAATGGTTGTTGTGAATGACCCGGAGAAGGAAAGTGTGATGGTAGTTAGCGAAAATGGCTACGGCAAACGCTCTCAAGTGGAAGATTACCGTGTAACCAATCGTGGCACCAAGGGTGTAAAGACGCTGAGCATTACCGATAAGACCGGCAGACTGGTTAGCATCAAGAACGTGACCGATGACAACGACCTCATGATTATCAACAAGAGCGGTATCGTTATCCGTCTGGCTGTAGCTGATGTAAGAGTCATGGGACGTGCAACACAAGGCGTACGACTGATAAACTTGACTAAGAAGAATGATGTAATTGCCAGTGTCTGCAAGGTAATGAGCTCTGAACTGGAAGCTACCGTTGAAGAAGAAAGCCGCACACAATGGGAACAGAAGACAGAGGAAATAAAGAGTGACAACACCTCTGTAAATTCTGCTGATGAGATGAACTCTACTGATGAAGATGACGGAAAGGAGTTGTTAGTTGACTTCAGCGACGAAACGGAACCGACAGATGAATAACAAAAGGGTTTTATGAATGTTTACGTATGATAATAATTGCGAAATTAGTATGAATATTTAAACTAAAAGAAAGATTTGTACGTCTTAATTAAGCAAAGTGACAATTAAGATGCGTAAGCATTCATAGAATCTTATATATAATTGATTATAAACCTTTTAATTAAAAAGAATATGAAAAAGTTAATGATTGCGGCTCTGATGTTGCTCGGCACATCTGCAGCTTTTGCCGGAGACAGTGAAGCTCTCAAGGCAATCTTAAAGGCAAAGACTTACTCTGAAGCAGAAAGCCTGTTAAAGAGTGGCCTTTCACAACTTGCCAACGACGAGGAGAAAGCGAAGGCATATAACAAGATGGTTGACCTTGCCATGGAGAAAGTGACCAAGGAACAGGCTGTAATTACACAGAACCAGATGGCCGAACAATTCAAACAGGGAAAGGTAGAACCATACGATACAGTGGGTTTTTACGAGGCTGCTTACAATGTTGTAGTGAATGGTATAGAATGCAACAAGTACGACCAGAAACCAAACGACAAAGGTAAAGTAAAACCTAAATTCTTTGATACAAACAAGGATCGCGTGCAGTCTTGCCGCATTCACCTGGTAAACGGCGGAGATGTTTATCGACAGAAAAACGACACGGAAACTTGTCTGAAGTATTGGAGTAAATTTCTGAAGACCGAGAACGACCCGTTGTTGGCTGGAGTAGACAAGAAGTCGGAGGAGAGCTTCCGCGCCCAAATCGCATTCTTGGCTGCTTATTTTGCATTGCAGAAAAAGCAGTATGAGGATGTAGAAATGTTCTCGGATTTCGCCCTCAATGATTCTACTTATGGCAAAGATGCCCTTACACTGAAACTCGAATCTATGAAGAGCCAGCTGAAAACCAAAGAAGACACGTTGGCTTATGCCAAGAAGCTGGAAGGATTATATCAGGCCGATCCGACCAACGACGTTTATTTCGAAAATCTGTTTTCCGCTTATCAGGGAAACAAGGATGCTCAAACCAAGTTGATAAACGATCGGCTTGCCAAGAATCCCAATGACTTTATGGCAAATGCTGATAAAGGTATCTTGGCTATGAATAACAATGATGCAGATGTAGCAGTCGAGAGTTTCAAGAAAGCAATTGCTACCAATCCTAAGAATCCTGCCGTTCTGACTTATCTGGGCCAGTGCTTGAATTTCCAAGGAGGCAATGCCCCCGACAAGGCTTCGCAGAAAGCAAAATACGAGGAGGCTATTAAGTATCTGGAGAAAGCTAAAGAGCTTGACCCTAACGAGTCGCAAGCCAGATGGGGATACTATCTCTATCAGTCGTATTATGGCGCTTATGGTGCTGACGACCCTAAGACCAAGGCTGTAGAGCAGTACGCTAAGTAATTTACAAACATAACCGAGTTAGAGAGCTACAATCATGAGCTCTCTAACTCTATATTCTTTATTATCATGAAAATTAATATCCTTCTGATGTTTTTATTGTCTATGAATGGCATCACGACGTGGGGCCAAGATGTAGACTATCGGGCACAGGCCAAAGCTGAAAATCGTCAGTTGGATGTTTTGTTATCTAAATTGTCTTCTATATCAGATTCCACTTATTACTACGAAAGTGTTAAGCGAATTGTAAAAACGGCAATTCAATGCGAGAACTTTGACGGACGTCCGGATAGAAAAGGCAGGACGCATCCTAAATATCGGGAGAAGAATTCAGAGCGAGTATCTCCAGTGAGAGAGCAGCTGTTGTCGGCTGCAAACTATTATATGACACAACGGCTCAATCAAAAGGCTTTGGAAGCATTCGAGCTTTACGTTGATACATCAATAAATCCTTTATTCGATAACCTTCCTAAACGAGATGGATTGATTTCTTATTATGCCAGTTTGCTTGCTTATGGAATAAAGGATTTTAAGAAAGCAGAAAGCTATGCCGATATAGCACTGACGGATACGAATTATGCGAAAGATGCAGCAGAAATAAAAATAAACTGCATGAAGAACCGTTTGTTTTCCCGTGAGGATTCGGCCAAATATGTAATGGCGCTTTTGGAGCTTCACGACAAGGCACCCGAGAATTCGAACTACTTTTCAATGTTGGTTGATTACTTCACCCAACCTGGACATGAAAAAGAATTAAGGCAATTTGCCAAAGATGAAGTGCAAAAAGACAGGCAGAACACGATTGCATGGGTATTGAAGGGGGAAACCGACATGCAGCAGAAAGACTGGGATGCTGCCATTGCTTCGTACCTGCAGGTGGCCAAATTGGATTCTTCAATTGTTCCTGCTATTTATAATATAGGTATATGCTATAGTTCAAAGGCAATTGAATTAAAAAACAAAATTTCTCTTCACAAAGAAAAATTCTCCAAAGAAGAATCGGAAACAATACTATCATTGTTCAACCAAGCTATTGCCTATTTGGAAAAGACGCGACAGAAAGATCCGCAGCAGCGTATAGTTGCATGGGCTTCTCCTTTATATCAGGCCTTGTATGCTGTCGGAAGAAGAAAAGAGGCAAAAAGTATAAAAGCATTAATGAATTAAAAAACGAATGGTTGGAATGAGAAGGATAATATGTTTATTTTTGATTGTAATCATGTCAACATGCATAGTCTATGCTCAGAAAAAGGAAATCTCGCAAGCGAGAGATTTTATCAAGAAAGGGAAAAATCTGCAGCAGGCCGAGGAAATGATGACAAACTTGCTGAAGGATTCTGCAAACAAGACTAATGACAAAATTTGGGTTACTCTATTTGAAGCAGTAAAAAAACAATATGAGCAAGGGAACGAAAAGCTGTATCTGAAGCAATCTTATGATACGGCCGCTTTTTTCAGGTCGGCCTATAAAATGTTTGAGATATTTGGAAGTTTGGATTCTTTGAGTATGCAACCTGATGCGCGTGGTCGTGTGAAGTTGTCTTATCGTGAAAAGAATGCAGAATTTCTGAATACTTACCGGCCTAACCTTTATAACGGAGGAGCATTCTTTATCAAGAAACAACAATACGAAGAGGCATATAAGTTTTTTGACATGTATATAAATAGCGCTACTCAACCCCTGTTCAAGGTCTACAATTATGCAGAGACTGACAAAACAATGCCCGTTGCTGCCTATTGGTCCGTGTATTGCGGTTACAAGCTGAAAGACCCCAAAGCAACTTTGCACCATACTTATTTGGCTTTAAAAGATACGGCCCATTACAATCTTATGTTGCAGTACTTGGCAGAAACCTACAAACTTGAAAATGATACACTACGTTATATAGAAACACTACATGAGGGTTTCGAGAAATATCCCAAGTTTCCCTTTTTCTTCCCGCGGCTGGTAGAGTATTATGCAGACAATGGCATGTGGAAAGATGCTATGAGAGTATGCGAAATGGCGATGAACATAGACAGCACTGACGTAGTGTACAGATTTGCAACAAGTAATGTGTATCTGAACACAGGGAAATATCGAGAATGTATTGATATTTGTAACCAACTCATTGCAGAGAACGATTCTCTTGCGGAAGCTTATTTTAATGCAGGCCTTGGATACTTTAATCAAGCAATAGAGCTTGATAAAGCAAATAAAGTTTCCAACAAACGGCGGCAACATATCCTTGACTTTTATAAAAAAGCATTGCCCTATTTACAGAAATATCGTGAGCTATTACCTGTTAGGAAAGATAAATGGAGCTTACCGCTCTATACCATTTATCTGAATTTGAATATGGGCAAAGAATTCGATGAGATTGATAAATTGATACGCGAAGAGAGAAAATGAAAACAGAGAAAGAAATATTAGAGAACTTAGGTTTTCAGGAGTTAAATGACATGCAGAAGACTTCTGCAAACTCTATATTGCATAGCAACAAAGATATTGTAATACTGTCGCCTACAGGAACTGGCAAAACCATGGCATACCTTCTGCCACTGGTTCAGTTGCTTGATGAAAAAGATGACTCGCTTCAGGCTGTAATAGTAGTCCCCGGTAGAGAATTGGCATTACAGTCTGCAACTGTTCTTTCTGACATGAAGTGTGGCTTAAGGGCATGCAGCTGTTATGGAGGTCGCAGCACCATGTCAGAGCATCGCATTCTTCAACAGGTAAATCCTCAAATAATCTTTGCAACACCAGGCAGACTAAAGGATCATTTGGAAAAGGGAAATATAGATGCCGACTCTGTAAAATGGCTTGTTATAGATGAATTTGATAAATGTCTTGAGATGGGATTTCAAGAAGAAATGTCTTCTATAATAGGAAAACTGCAAGGTGTTAGACGCAGGGTACTTCTTTCTGCTACCGATGCAGAAGAAATACCGGCCTACATGAATCGGAAGTCTATGTCTCAGGTTGAAATCATTGATTATTTGCCGGAAGAAGAACAAGTTTCAGGCAGGGTTAATATATATAAGGTGTTGAGTCCCGAAAAAGATAAGCTCACAACATTAGAACAGCTCTTACGCCATTTAGGTGATCAAAGCAGCATAGTCTTTCTAAACTATCGGGACAGCGTGGAAAGGACGGCTGAGTTTTTAAGAAAAAAGGGATTTGCCATCAGTTCCTTTCACGGTGGTATGGAACAGAAAGCACGTGAAGATGCGTTATACAAGTTCTCTAATTCTTCTGCAAACATCTTTGTCAGCACCGATCTAGCATCTCGTGGACTCGACATTCCCAATGTTGACAATATCATCCACTACCATCTTCCGGAAAATGAGGATAGTTATATTCACCGAGTGGGCAGGACTGCCAGGTGGGATGCAAAGGGTAGGGTGTTTTTCATATTGGGACCATCCGAGCATTTGCCCGAATATATTGAAACAGAACCAGAAGATTACGAACTACCGCAAGAATTACCTGAACCTGCGCAACCCAGGATGGCAACAATCTATATTGGAAAGGGCAAAAAGGACAAAATATCCAAGGGAGACATCGTTGGTTTCTTGTGTAAGAGAGGAGATTTGTCAAACGATGAGATTGGTCAGGTTGATGTCAAAGACAGATATGCTTATGCTGCTGTCGCAAGAAAGAAACTTCACCAAGTGTTAAAACTGACAAAAGGTGAAAAAATTAAAGGAATTCGCACTGTTTTTGAGGAAGTAAAGTAAATTATATCCAAACGCTTGTGCGTTTCAAATAAATAATGTAAGTTTGCAATATATAATATTAACTTTAAACTCATTGTCGATATGAAGAAGTATAATTTTAATGCAGGTCCATCAATGCTTCCAAGAGAAGTGATTGAAAACACAGCCAAACAGATTCTTGACTTTAATGGTTCCGGACTTTCGTTAATGGAAATCAGCCATCGTGCAAAGGATTTTCAGCCTGTTATGGATGAAAGTGTAACTCTTATTAAGGAACTCCTTGATATTCCAAATGGCTACTCCGTGATCTTCTTGGGTGGTGGTGCTTCTTTACAGTTCATGCAGATACCAGCTAACTTTCTGATAAAGAAAGCAGCCTATCTCAATACAGGCACATGGGCAAAGAAAGCAATGAAGGAAGCTAAGCTCTTTGGCGAGGTGGTTGAGGTTGCTTCTTCTGCCGATGCCAATTATACCTTTGTCCCCAAAGACTATACCATTCCTGCTGATGCAGACTATTTCCATATAACCACCAATAATACAATCTATGGCACGGAAATTCGCAAGGAGCTTGATTCTCCGGTTCCATTGATAGCCGACATGAGTTCTGATATCATGAGCCGGCCTGTTGATGTAAGCAAATATAATGCTATCTACGCAGGTGCACAGAAGAATATGGCAATGGCTGGCGTAACTTGCATCATTGTCAAGGATGAGGTGTTAGGTAAGGTTCAGCGAGACCTTCCTACAATGATTGACTATCGCACCCACATTGACAAGGGCAGCATGTTCAATACTCCTCCCGTAGTTCCTATTTACAGTCTGCTTGAGACGATGCGTTGGGTAAAGGCACAAGGCGGTGTCAAAGAAATGGATAGACGTGCGCATGAACGTGCCGATATTCTTTATGATGAAATCGACAGAAACAAACTCTTCCACGGCACGGTTAAAGAGGAAGACCGCTCTTTGATGAATATCTGTTTCGTGATGAATGATGAGTATAAAGAATTGGAAAAGCCTTTCTTCGACTTTGCTACAGAACACGGCATGGTTGGTATAAAGGGGCATCGTTCGGTAGGAGGTTTCCGTGCCAGCTGTTACAACGCCCAGACCGTTGAGGGTGTTCAAGCTCTTGTCACTGCAATGAAAGATTTTGAAGCAAAGTATTAATTTAGGATTTCAAAATTCAAGAGTATATGAAAGTATTAATTGCAACAGAGAAACCTTTTGCCGCTACCGCAGTAGAAGGTATAAGAAAAGAGTTGGAAGAAGGCGGACATGAAGTTGTACTGCTTGAGAAATACACCGATTTGCAGGCATTGCTGGCAGCAGTCGCGAATGCTGATGCAATGATAGTCCGTTCTGATAAGATTACTGCCGAAGTTCTTCATGCAGCCAAGCAGTTGAAGATTGTTGTGCGTGCAGGCGCCGGCTATGATAACATTGATTGTGAAGAGGCAAAGAAACAAAATGTAGTTGTTGAAAATACGCCCGGACAGAATTCCAATGCAGTTGCCGAATTGGTATTCGGCTTGTTGGTCTACACGGTACGCAATTTCTACAACGGCAAGGCCGGTTCTGAATTGAAAGGCAAAAAGCTGGGTATTCTTGCTTTCGGTAATGTTGGTCGGAATGTAGCCAGAATAGCCAAAGGATTTGGCATGGAGACTTTTGCATACGATGAATATTGCCCCGCAGATGTCATAGAAGCTGCCGGTGTGCATGTCGTAGCCAGTCGGGATGACCTCTTCAAGCAGTGCGACATTGTTTCGCTACATATTCCGGCTACACCCGAAACCAAGCAGAGCATCAATTATCAGGTTGTCAATCAGCTTGGCAAAGGTGGCATTCTAATCAATACAGCCCGTAAAGAGGTTATCAATGAGCCTGATTTGTTGCGCTTGATGGCCGAGCGTGAAGACTTAAAGTATATAACCGACATTAAACCCGATGCAGATGCAGAGTTCTGCAAGTTTGAAGGACGTTATTTCTCTACTCCCAAGAAGATGGGAGCACAGACAGCAGAAGCCAATACCAATGCTGGCATAGCTGCTGCCCAACAGATTAATGCTTTCTTCAAAGAGGGCTGTACAAAATTCCAAGTAAACAAGTAATCCACCATACGATGGCTTCTGTCAGCATGATGGCATGTGCCCGTGCTGATGGAACTCATCGTTATTTTGCTTAATCCTAATACCTATGGCAACTATTAAACCTTTTAAAGGACTTCGCCCACCCAAAGATTTGGTTGAGAAAGTGGAGTCACGTCCGTATGATGTACTCGATTCAGAAGAAGCAAGAGCCGAAGCAGGCGACAACGAACTGAGTCTTTATCATATTATCAAACCCGAAATTAACTTTGAACCAGGTACCTCTGAATACGATCCTCGTGTTTATCAGAGTGCCGCAGAGCATTTTCAGATGTTCCAAGACAAAGGCTGGCTGGTTCAGGACGACGAAGAGAACTACTACATCTATGCCCAGACCATGAATGGCAAAACACAGTACGGTCTGGTTGTTGGCGCATGGGTTAACGATTATTTAAGCGGTGTAATCAAAAAACATGAACTCACACGCAGGGATAAAGAGGAGGACCGCATGAAGCATGTGCGCGCATGCAATGCGAATGTGGAACCCGTTTTCTTTGCTTATCCCGACAATGCGCTGCTTAATGAGCTTATCATGCGCTATGCGGCAACTGTGCCGGAATATGATTTCGTGGCTCCAATAGACGGATTCCGCCATCAGTTCTGGGTTGTTTCCATTGCTGAAGATATCTCTGCCATCACCGCCGAATTTGCCAAAATGCCATCGCTTTACATAGCTGACGGTCACCACAGGTCTGCTGCTGCTGCACTTGTAGGTGCCGAAAAGGCCAAACAGAATCCCAATCATACGGGCACTGAGGAGTACAATTACTTCATGGCTGTATGCTTCCAAGCCTCACAGTTAACTATTTTGGATTATAATCGTGTAGTTAAGGATCTCAATGGCATGACTACGGCAGAATTCCTCCATGCGCTCGAAAAGAATTTCATTGTTACATGTATGGGAGCTAACAATTATAAGCCTGCCAAAATTCACGAGTTCAGCCTCTATGTTGATGGTCTTTGGTATAGTCTTACGGCTAAACCAGGAACTTACAATGACCATGATCCTATCGGAGTTCTGGATGTCGACATCTCTTCGCGCTTAATTCTTGATGAACTTCTGGGCATCAAGGACTTGCGATCCGACAAGCGTATAGACTTCGTAGGAGGCCTGCGCGGCCTTGATGAGTTGAAGCGCAGGGTCGACAGTGGCGAAATGTGCATGGCCTTAGCCCTTTATCCCGTATCCATGCAACAGATTATGGATATAGCAGACAGTGGCAAGATTATGCCACCCAAGGCTACTTGGTTTGAACCCAAGCTGCGCTCAGGGCTCGTTATCCATAAACTCGAATAATCTTTTAAGCCTCACATCGGTTGTATTACCATTGTTTTTGCTACCTTTGTATATATAAGCTGACAGAAATAATCATGAATGCAAACGAAGATTCATATCAAACCATATCTGAACGAACAATAGGCGAGGGATACTACACCGATAAACGGAGTAAGTTCCTCGCCTTTGCACATCATGTAACAACAGTTGAGGAGATAAAGGAAATCTTGTCTCGCTACCGCAAGAAGTATTATGACGCTCGTCATTGCTGTTATGCTTATATGCTTGGACCGAAGCAAGAGGAATTTCGTATGAACGATGACGGTGAACCGTCCTCTACTGCCGGCAAACCCATCTTTGGCCAGATACAAAGCCATAACCTTACCGATATACTCATAGTAGTAGTCAGGTACTACGGCGGCGTGAACCTGGGAACAAGCAGACTCATAGTTGCTTATCGCACAGCAGCAGCCGATGCTATCGCGCATGCTGATATAGAGACGCGGATTGAGGAAGAAACGTTGACTTATACTTTCAATTACACAATGATGAACGACGTTATGCACCTGGTAAAGGAGATGGATGTTCGTATCGTCTCACAAGAGTTTAACAATACCTGTTCCATCACTATGGCCATTCGTAAAAGTCAGACAGACCAATTACGCAACCGACTTGAGATGTTATCTTTTGGTTAGATTAGCCAGCTAACATGCCTTTTCTTAGACTTCTGCGAAAGGAGAATTTTATAAAAAACAGTGAAAATGAGCTATATATGAAAATAAATAGCTATATTTGCAGCGCAATAGCAGAAAGCTGATAGTGATATGTTGCTTTTTTACCAGCATCGTTTAACACCGTACAGTTGCTGCATAGTCACGTTGAGTATTACGGTCTTCAGACCATAACTATAATGGGGTTGACTGGATTTGACAGCGGGATGAAATGGTACGTAAGCACGCGGAGACTTGTCTGTTCGCTCCTTAATCCGAGTAGGCAAAAAATTAATTGGCGAAAACAATTACGCTCTCGCTGCCTAATCGAAGCATAGTAGATTACTGGCTTTATCCCGTCACAAGGTGACAGGACGAGACATCGCTCCAAGGATGTTGTTCCGAATCTGAGGGTTCAGCGGTGCAGATAAATCGGAAATAGCCTGTATAGGTCTCGCTACATGGGTGAAATCTTTAGAGAATAAGGTTATGGTTGGTGGTTCAGGTCTTGCCATAGCTCGAAAATGAAGTCTGAAATAAACGTGTAGAAAGCGTATGGTTTCCCTGTTTGGACGTGGGTTCGAATCCCACCAGCTCCACTGACTCCTCAAAAGCGAAGATTAGCTTTGATTACTAATCTTCGCTTTTTTCTGTAAATCAGGTAAGTTGCTTCATGAATCTTTTCGGTTTACTGGTTACATTGCTTAGTTAACATTTGTAACTACCCTGCCGTGTCCATGCGCAATGGTACGCGCTTTATGCAAACAGGTCATTTAAACCTTCGGCCATGGTGGGATGTGTGAAAATCATCGTGCGAACGTAAGAGGCAGGAATATGGTTGTCGATGACAATCTTGAACAAGTTTATGAGTTCGTGCGATTCTGCGCAAAACAGTGTCACACCCAGAACTTCGTCGGTTTCGGGGTTAATGACGGCTTTCAGCAGTCCGTCTGTCAAGCCCAGCACTTTGGCTTTTGGTATGGCATTGGCCGGCAGTCGTTTCGTGATATACGGACACCCACTGGCTGCAGCCTGCTGTTCAGTCATTCCGATGTGCGAAAGAGGTGGGGTAGTAAACACGCTTGTTGCTACGGCTCCGCGGTTGTTACGTGTGCGGCTGCCGGCTCCAAAGAGTTGGTCGGCTACGATGCGATAGTCATCAAGCGAAATGTAGGTGAACTGTGGACTGCCCGCTACGTCGCCCATAGCCCAGATGTTGGGAGCTGCCTTCAGGTAATCATCAGTAACGATGTACCCGCGCTCGTTTACTTGAATGCCGGCTTTATCAAGCTGCAGAGCCGGAGTGTTGGGATGTCGCCCTATGCCTACAAGCACTGCATCGGCTTCGAAGCGGCCCTGTGAAGTTACTACGGTAGTGCTGTCAGTGTGATGTTCAAAGCGTTCTGTACGAACCTCGGTCACCACGTCGATGCCTTTGGCGTTGAGCGTGCGCAGCATTTCTTCTGCAATGTCGCGGTCTTCTCGGGCAAGAAATGTGTCTCCGGCCTCCAAAATTGTAACTTTACTGCCAAATGCCTGATACATGCAGGCAAATTCCAGCGAGATATAACCGCCGCCTACGATGACGAGACGCTCCGGACACTGGGCAAGCGAAAGCATTTCCGTGCTGTAATAGATACGCGGGCCGTCAGCTCCCTCGATGTTCAACCGATTGGCAGAGGCGCCGGTATTGATGAAAATGCGTTCTGCCGTCACCTGTGTTTCTTTGTCTCTGCTCTTCAGCATCACGGTGTGTGCATCAACAAACGAGGCTTGAGCATTCATAACCTCAACGTTCGGTGCATCAGCTACTTTATGATAATTGGCATTGCGCAGGGCTTCTACCAGTTTGGTTTTACTCTCCATTGCCGTTCCGAACGCCTCGGCTTTGTCTGGCTGGTGTCGGCGCTGTTCGCCTTCTGCGATGAGTTTCTTGGATGGTATGCAGCCAATGTTTATACATGTGCCACCATACATTAAATTGCTCTCTTCGGCTAAGATTACGCTTTCGCCATGTTTAGCCAAATCGGCAGCCAGCGTTTTGCCTGCCTTGCCAAATCCGATAATCAGGTTTTTGATTTTTATTTCTTCCATAAGAACCAGTGTTTTGTTTTCTGCATTGTCCCCACAAAGGTAGTCCTTTTTCTCGAAAGGTCATGATGCTTTGCCTGATTTTCGGGTGCTCATATCGCAAAAGATAGCAACAGACAGAATGGATTAAACCGATAGCTACTCAGTTCGACAGCTTCGTTTCCGATTTTGCTGTTAATTCGTTGCTCTAAAATGACTCTGCCGCTCCATTTATAGGCAGAAATTCAGGTGCAGAATATTCCAACATGGAACTTTTGACACTTGTCGCACGATGAT
>LAHS01000104.1_pt1 | contig 106396 bp, 105 predicted proteins | sample 329651 | NCBI WGS metagenome assembly LAHS01 (sample SAMN03275699, study PRJNA271635) | activated sludge metagenome | isolation source: sample C-1 Sludge from hydrolytic chamber (first chamber) of Anaerobic...
ACTTTCGTGTGCTGCTAGATATTTTTTTAAAATCGGACCGTTTTATATGAAATTTAAAACACGTTTGATTTTATAGACAGCAGTCTGGATAAGGATACCTTAACCACGAAAGATTTTTCAAAGACGGAACAAATGGAAGTATTCCGTATTTGAAAATAACGATTTCCGTTTTCTTCTAAGAAACATTATTTGTGATGGCACTATTAAGAAAGCAAAAAAACATTTCAGCGGGAGATAAGCTCTTTGATGGCTTTGACTCTCTCGTCCTCTGGCATCGTGTCCAGCTCCGCCGGAAGCGGCTTTCTCAAGAGACTGGCAATCAGCTTGAAGGATTCATAATCCAGAGCATCATGAAGATACTGATGACCGTACATTCCGAGAATCTGGGCTGTGGAAAAACCTTTTAAGCGGTCTTCTCTGATGTGCTCTTTGGCCATCTCTCTATCGAAATGATCCTTGATCTGCCAGTCATCCAGCGTGCCTAAAGGCAGGCAGAGCCGGACGGCCCAGGAAGAATGATTCCAGGCTTCCTCCATCTCATAACCCAGATAAAGATTCAGCGTTTCATAATCGGCATCAGAGATGACATTGGAGGAGAAGAGCCTGTGAAGCTCGGCCAGGATTACGGAATCTGCGGTCTGGCTTTCATGCTTCTTATCGATGTACTTCTTTAAGGAGAGAAGGCGGTTGTTGACTCCGAATTCCGAAAAGTCGAGGTCGCCTTCGCGGACAGCTCTTTCTTGGTAGGTCATCGGCAGGGTGCTTAATTCCACCAAGGTCTCGAAATCCTGGATATCGGTGGCAACGAAAGGATTGTTGAAGTTATTCTGCTCCGCATAAAGCGGGAAATCCGGACGCACGGCAAAGGCTCGGGTCAGACTGCGGTTGACAAGAAAATAGATATCGAAATCGCTGCGGGAGAGATTGTAGCTGTTACGGAGAAAATGTCCGATTTCCTCGATCTCATCAGAGGCCTCATCGGCTTGGACCCGGGTCATCAGATCAAACTGATCCTTCACTTCATTGGGATAGGAAACATACTGCCCGACGTCCTGGGTCTGATGCTGAACCCGGAGGATCTCCAAGAGCGGCGCCATTTCCCACTGGTAATCCGCCTTCGTCATTCCGATAAGAAACATGCTGCTTGAGGGCAGCGCTGCGATTGCTTTCATATATTTCTCCTTGGTCTAAGACTTTTTATCATTCTTGTCATCACTCTTGTCCTCAGCGTAAAGGGAAGCGGACGCACCGAACTTCCTGACCAGCTGATCGTTGATGGTTTTCAGCTTATCCCGGGGATTTTTCAGAATCTCGATATAGAATGCCTGCACATCCTGGAAACGGGTCAGCCCATAGCCGAAACTGAAGAAGCAGTCCCTGGCTTCCTCATAACTCATATCGAGAACGCAGACAATGAGGAAAAGCAGCTTCTTGGCCGGCACGGGATAGTAGAACCCGCCGGTCTTGTCCTTGACTTTGCCTTTCCATTTGGACATCTGGGAGGATTTGATGCCTTCGGCAACGAGGGCATTGGTGAATTGCTTTTCATTGGTAATCTGGGCAATAGGGGTGCCGGACTGGTTCCGTTTGTCAATGTAGGTCAGGAAGTAATCCCAGTAGGAGTCATTTTTGGTGTCATCCATGGCGATGAAGAAGTGATGAGGGGTCGGCCTGGCCTTGCCTTTATCCAAACGATCGACATAAGTGGCTCCCGGAAGGGTTAAGACAGCCGTGACGTTGATATCCTTGTTCTTGTCTTGGAAAACATGAACCATCTCTTTTAGTATCTCAAAGGATTCATCTTCGCTATACCCATTGGTATCAATGCCAAGCAACGGGAGATAGATATCCTTCCGGCCGAGTTCGGCGGCTTTGTTCAGGACATTCAGGTAGCATAGACGGAGCAGGTTGTCCTGGGCATCGTGCTTCTTCTGCGGGATGACGATATGGAGAATATGCTGAAATCCGCTGCGGTAGCCTAAGGTCTCAAAGATCGTTCCGACGGTCTGCGGATGCGAGGCAATGTCTTTGTCGATCAGGCGGTTCTTGGTGGCGGTTAAAAGCGACCGGGTTGCCCGGGCATCCTGATCCTTGACGCCGGAAAGCGGATTGATGACGAGCTCTCCGGACAGACTTCCCAGATCGCCATAGATGATCTTGATTGGCATCGCAGGCTCCTTTCTGAAAAACGGCCGGAATCGACTAACCGAGGATATCCTTTAAGGAAGCTTTCTTCAAAGCGGAGCTTGTCATCGTCTTGACTTTCTCCTTTACCTCAAATCCCCAGGTGGTGAAGTCGATCAGAGCATAGGTCTGCGGATCCTTGGCACTCTTCAGATGCTCGAAGCCAAACTGCTTGGCCTCTTCCTTGGAAAGCTTCTTCTCTTTCGTATCATCGACAGCCTTCATAGCTTCCTGAACGGCGGGTTCAGTGGCATCGAAGATGATCCCGTTCAACGGCAGGAATTGGAAGCTCGCGTAGAGGTTTTCGGCAATCTTCTCCGTAATCAGGCGGGTCTGCTCCATCGAATGGATGGTCCGGACCAATTCCAGCCGGCTGGCCTTCTTCTCCATAGTCCTTAGCTGGCTCTCAGCTTCCCGCTCAGATAACGGGTGGTCTTCCGGATTGAGGGCGGTCTTATAGAACTTCGGCGACAGCTCCACGCCAAGCCGCTCACAGACGGCCTCCAGTTCAGCTAAGGTGCATTTATGGTCGTGATAGGCTCGTAAATACGTCTCAAGGATGCTCTCATCCGTTTCTCCCTTCTCTTTCAGGGAAGCAAGAAACACAGCTAAGGCATCCGGTTCTCTCTTACTCATAATCATCCTTTCCTGGCCTGGGGCCACCCTAAGGCGGTTACCCTTAGGTCTCTTAGAATCCATCTAAGAACTATTGTAAACCTTTCGTCTCTGCTCTTCTTCGCCTGAGAGGAAATCTCAGCGGCTGTTGTAGCCTAAGCCAATGAAACCGGCAATCAATAGGATGGTCCAATTGAGCAACATCCCCAACAGGCCTGCCCAGATCTCCGACTTCTCCTGATAGTAGAGAATATCAGCAATGAATCCGGCGAATCCGAAGCCGAAACCATAAACAAAAGCCATTGCTGTCCGTGACGTGATGCTATCCTCCTTGCTGTTTCGTATCTGATTCCTGTTCCTTGAATCAGATGACCCTAGCTTAGAGGATTTGGCAATTCCTTATGTTCCGCATGCGGAAAAAAAGAATCCCCATAAGGAGGATTCTTTCATTGGTATCCGTCTTTCTTCAAATTATTATTTCCGATGAGGAAGAATGAGGAAAACGGATGTCTTCTGCTGGTACTCGAGGTAACTCGGCTTATAGCTTAACATATGCTTCTCTTCCATCGGGATGGAAATGAAGAGAAAAAGGAGTGTGATGAGAATGGCTCCTGTAATCCAATAAATCTCGGTTTTAGAATTGAGAAGGAAGACCAAAGCTACACCATACCAGAAAGAGACTTCTCCGAAATAATTGGGATGCCTCGAATAGGCCCAGAGTCCGACCTGATTGACCTCGCTATGGTCTTTTCGCTGCCGGATAAAGGACTTCATTTGCAGGTCGGAGAGCAACTCTAAGATCACACTGCCCAGCATGATGCTCTCACCTATCAGATCATAATAGGAGAAGGTCAGGCCGTGGCTAACATATTGAATCAAAGGAACTGTGCCAAGGAAGACAAGACAAGTTGGCAAAAGACAAATCCCTAAAAGATTAACCAGCGGATAGGCTTTCCCTGTCTTTTCTTTAAGCATCCGATAACGCCAGTCGACATAGGTAAGGTTATTAAACCCCCAAACAAAGTTTCCGGTCAGTCGTAAGGTATAAAGAATCAGGACTCCTAAATAGAGAAGAGTGCCTAACGTAAAGGCCTGATAGTAAATCAGCATAGCCAGATAAAGGATGACGCTCTGCATAGACCAGTAAGGATCGTAAAGTGAAGCGGATCGTAAGAGCATTCCCATGCTCCAAACCACTACTGTAGCAATCACATCATCCAAAAAGAGGTTCACCACTAAAGATAAATCTAACGAACGAAAGAGAAAAAAGAAGCCGATGCCGCAGCCTGTGGCAAGAAGATAGACCAGAAGATAGATGGCTAATCCCAGAAACTTGGACTTCTTCATAAGAAAGGTTCAGTTTTGGAAATGGAAGGCACCGCTCGAAATCGAAGAGGTTTTTGTCTTAGCAAAGTAAATCTTTGCAGTGCTGGCATTATCCGTCATATTGCAGTTGGAATCAATACTGGTGATGGTGTAATAAGGGCGAGAATCCGAGTCCCATTCTCCATAAGAATTGGTAAAGGCATCGGTGAAAGATTTCCATCGGGACATCGGACCGTTTTCTGCGGCTGTTAAAGTTGCATAATTGTTTTGACTCAAACTGAAATTGGCAGAAAGGGTGATGGTACCGATTCCTCCGATCACATCCAAACCGCCATTGATGCTAATAGAAGTGAAAGGATTGCTGCTGGTAGCTATTCCCTGACTGTCTTTTGTCTGATAATTCAATCCAATGGTAACATCACTGTTGAAGGTAAGTGCCGGGATGCTGAAAAGGTTATTTAAGGCAGATTTGCCCATAACCAAAGAGAATGTTCCGTAATTCGAGCCGGCGGCGGAGTTAACGGTTGCCGAGGAGATGATCTGCGAGAAGTCGTTGTTATTGAAAACGTTGGTTGAACTTGTTCCGTAGACCGACTTATAGATGGCACCCATAATCTGTTTGCCGGCAGAAATCCCAAGGATTGTTTTGCTGCTCATATCGAGGATGTAATCAAAGATATAGTAGGCGATATTTTTGACAACTTCTTTTTGAGTCGTTTTGAAGACCTCACTGGAAGTGAAATAATCGTAGGTCGTCCACCATAAAGCACCACCTGTTTTGTCGTAGCTTGTCTTGGTCTGGCACATCCAGACTTGTTTTTCCTTAATGAAGACTTCTGTTGCTCTTAGACCATCCGTCGAAAGACTTTGTGCCGACGTGCTTCCAGCAAAGAAAAGAAGGTAAGCATAGGCAGTTTCATCTGCGACAAAGATCCGGGCATCACAGTAAGCAGATAAGGAAAGACTTGAAGAGATACCTAACACTTTGACAGGAACGCTTAAGACACCGGTGATATGGAAATAGTTTTGCTTCGTGGTATCGATGAGGCAGTCCAGCAAGGTGCGGAAACCGGCCATATCCACGGTATAACCGGAAGTGGAGAAGCTCGGGAGAGTGACGGCAGAATAGCTGACCATGTTGATGGTTGCGGAGATGGCCGATGTCGTGACGACATTGCTGCTCGATGTCGTCGTCAGTGGGGCGGAAATCGAGGCTGAGGTGATGCCGCTGGCGGTATAGCTGATCGTTAACGTGATCGTGTTATCGGTGGTATCGCTGCTGTCGAAGAGCTTTGGCGAAGCCACGATCGTGATGGTTGTATCCGTGAGGGTGACGGTCTTGATGTACTTCTGGGCCAGGAGCTTAGAGATATCTTTAGTCTTGATGATGTTATAGATGGGTAAGCTGGTGGTGCCGTTCTGCAAATACTTGAAATACCGATACATCAGATTGTCGGATTTGACACTGTCAATCTGGTTCTGGATATCGTCGAGATCGGCTTTGGTCATGGAGATGTGCATATTGTCGTTGTATTCGCCAACGAACTTATGCTCGCTGAAAGTGCTGGTGGTGGAATCAAAGGTGCCGGCATAGGTGAATTCGAGCTTTTGGGTTGCAGTCTTGGTGTTATCCCCGATGAAGGGATGGGTGATGTTGAAGGTGCCCATAGCCTGAGGATTGTTCTTGTTTGATAGATCCACGGCGGCACTGGAGTTGGCTAAGGAGATTGTGGTGGTCTTGCCCTCCGAGGTCGACGCAATCGAACCGGAGGCGGTGACACCGAATTTCTCGAGCTGGGTGGGTAAAGCATAGGCAAAATCAACCAGCTGAGAAGCATTATTGAGCGTGGTGTACTCAGCCTCATCCGTGGCCTTTAAGAACGTATCAACATAGGTATCAAATGTCACGGTGAAGGAGAGGGTGTTGGTGTAGTTGGTGGTCGTGTTATTGACGGTCTTCGACGAAATGAAAGCCCCGTTGACGGAAATGGAAGTGAGGCTGCTGTTGCCGGTGTTGAAAGTCAGGGTGATATCCGAGACTTTGCCGGCATAGGAGGTCGTGCCGAGAAGATAATCCGGTTTGACCGTGACGACCAGCTGTCCTTGGCTGTCATTCGAGACGCTGATAAGACCTTCCAGTCCCATCAGGGAATCGGCATCCAGGTTGGCTTTGAGGTTCTTGTAGTTGTCGCTGGCTTGAATCTCATCCAAGAGTGTCCCCATGCTGTCAATGGAGGAGGTAGCGTCATTGGCATGCTTGTCGATGACAGTCTTGATGGCACCGATTTGATTGTCAGGCAGGCATTGACGGAGAATGTACTGACTGGCATCCTTGTCGTAGTTATAGCCGGCATAGATGCTCTTGTCCTGATAATAGACGCCGACATCATGCTCGAGTCCGTTATCCGTACCATTGCTGGCAAGGGATCCGGTATTGAGGCTGGCGGTCAGCAGATATTTGCCGGCACCGTAATGGTCGACCCAGCCTTGGACGGTGGACGTATCGATGGCACTGTCGGCTGTCACTTTGGCTAAATCGGCTTTGATGGCACCATTAGCAGAGTAGGCGACAGAATTCCCGTTGTCTTTGTAAATCAACGAATAGTTGGCGGAAACCTGCTTGTTGCCGACCATATCGGCTAAGGTGGTGAAGATCGGAACGGCACCGGCAAAATCCGTATAGGTGGCATTCTCTTCCGCCGTCATCGCCGTAATATCGGTATAATCCTCAAAAGCGAAGGCGAAGTCCGCCGCAATCTTCTGGTACGACAGACCTTTGATGGTGAGATTCTTGACGCCTGTCTCAGTGGTTTCACCCGCTGCGTTGGTGCCGGTAACGAAGTTGCAGTCAATCGTGATCGTGCCATCGCCTAAACCGAAAGCCGACGAATTCACGACCAGCTCAAAGTTCTGGTTCTCCGTATAAGAGAACGATTTGACGAATTCTTTGTAGGCACTGGTATCGCCATCCAAAAGCTTCTTGAAGGCCGTATCCGAAACGACATGGTTGAGGATGTCGCTCAAACCCTGATAGGCTTTCTCACCGCTCGCGTCCGTGATGTATTTGAAAATGGAATCGACGTTGGTATTGCTGATCCGGCCTTTGAAAAGATCGTTGAGCTGGAGATAGGTGGTGTCGTTGACATAGTGAGCCTTGACGGTATTGAGAGTTTTAGTGCTGTCAGAGTGGTTGAGGGTAAGGACATATTCGCCTTTGGCAAGATTGCTGAAGGTCTCCGAGGCGTTGGCCTGCAACGTTCCCGTCAGTGTCGATGACAGAACGGCATCCGTCTTCCGGCTGTCGGTAAGGGAAGCCGTGATGGCGACATTGGTCTTCTTGCTGGAGGCAATGGAAGTCAGGGTGGTCAGAATGCTGCCGGTGGCATCGGTGATATCCTGGAAGGAAGTCTTGCTGGCAGACTGATACGTGCCCGACGTCAAAGAGCCCGAGCCAGCCAGGGCAATCGATAATTTCTTGGTTAACGTGCCATCCGTGGCATTTTTGGTGGAAATCGTAATCTCATTGGAAGAGATTCCGGTGAAGCTGTCGGCCGTATCCGAGGTAATCGTGATACTGGGAGCAGAAACCACCGTGCTGCCGATCGTGATATCCGGAATCTTGACCAGATACTCGTAGCCGGTCAGGGTCTGGGTTTCAATCGACTTGATATCGCTTTGACTGACATTGACCTGCGACAGGGTCTCCTTGAGGGAGCTGATCGTGACATCGCTGCCGCTGTTGGTGTTTGGCAAGGCAATGCCGATGGCCTGAATCATCTTCACGACGCCGCCAATGGTCTGAGGTGCTTCGAAGGTAAAGCTGTTATTGAAATACTTGATGTATGCATAACCGTCCGACTCATACTGGATGGCAATATCCTTTTCGTCGATGGCTTTATAGGTGACTTCCAACGTGGTGGAGACGTTGAAGGAGAGACTGTTGGACTGCGACTGATCCAGGATGAAGTTGGTGAACTTCAGACCGATCGGATCGCTTTCAGGGGTGGTCAAGGTGAGATTCAAGGAAGAGAACGTGATTTCGGAACTGGCCATCAGTTTGTTGAAGGTGGTGCTGAAATGACTTTCGGTGGGTGCGGAGATGCTATCAATATCCGGAACGGTGACGTTATTCGGAGCCGCGGGATTGGTCTTGGCAGTCTGGATGGCCTGAAAACCGGACATGCCGGAGCACGTCATGATCAACGCCAGCGATAAGGCACCAAACCAACGCCGTTTCATTATAAAGTTCGCGCGTATTAGGATTAACTAATACGTCATAAGTCTACTAAAGGTGAAAAGCAACACCAAATGTTGTTGTGCTAAATAATATTGCTTCAAAACAGTTTGAAACAAAAACAGTTTCGATAAAATATTATTTTGAAACGAAATATTTTACATGTTTGGCCAACTATCGTAATTTCATTGTGTTGAAGTCAGGGATAGTATGGAAAAAGACGAAGAAAACACGAAAACGGAGAGCTCTTCTGAGTCTCCGAAACCAGCAAAGAAGTCATCCCGGATCAAACGATCAACCGTCATTGGCCTCACCGTCTTAGTGAGTGTCTGGGCTGTGGTCGGTGGGTTCGGCGGGTATTTCGTGTATACCCTGATTCATCCAGCCGGCTCCGGCATTAAAACGATTGTCGGCGGAACCAACATTCCGAGCGAAGAAACCGTTCAGAAGGAGCTAAAAAACAACACCCTTCTGGATGACTATAAAGATAAGGCTTATTGTCTCCTTAACTATGCCTTCAACAAGCAGGCGGGCTACACCAATACGCTGACGATAACTCGAGGAAACGTTCAGGCTTCCATCGCAAATCAGGCCGTTCAGTCATGTACATTATCAACACCTGATGGCGTGTACAATCAAAACATTTCATCGGGATTTGTCCCAACTGCCAACCGCTTCTACGACAATGGAGATGGCAAGATACAAGCTTATGTTTGTTCGAAGACGTCCGACTGGCCGAATAAGACTGCCGATGTTGAAACTTACGATCAGTATATTCAGAAGTATGGCAAGCTCTTCCGTGGCAAATATTACTGTGTCACTCAAACTGATACCAGCAAGATCACGGATGACAATCCTGTCTCCGATATCTTCCTTACCAATGATGCCATTGAGTATGCCAAGAGCGAAGACAAAACAAGACATATCGTCAACGGCGTCTCCATCTACTACATTGCTTCCTCAACGGTGACGACATCCTCGATTGTTAAAAACGATAATGGTTACCGCATTCAGGCAACCTTGAATCCTGCCAAAGGTGCCGATAGTTACTACCTCGTTCAAATGAAGACAACAGGTGGCGTCAATGTCAGCTTTAAATCCACAACCTTGGATTACCAGTTGGATGAAGACCTTGATCTGGTTTCCTGCCGTGCCGAAGACACCTATACCGCGGTAGGAGCGGCAGCAACGCAAATCCTCTGTTCCTACTACTTCCATTCCGATACGACGACGTTCAATTCGGTCTCTGTCTCGATTCCGGCCACCAGCGATACCAGCGACTTTGCTGGCTTCCAGCTCTTCCCCGCTACCGATGCTTAGATAAAGTCTACTGAGGGGGAAAATTCCTAATGAAAAACACTAAAAAAGAAGAAGCCTACAATCCGAAGAAGGGCCGCAAAACATCCAGCAAATTCCGTAAAATCTCGATTATTGCCTTAGTCTCACTGATTTCGTTCTCCATCTCGGGAACGACGGTTTATCTTTCGATGCAGAACAGCTCAAAAGGCAATGCCGATGATAACGTCGTTGTTCCGGATGACAATGACATCAATGGTGGCGGAACCAGCAACGAAGAATCCAACTTCTCCAAGACCATGGGCAAAGTCATGGACAGCAGCGAAATCTATGTCGCTGAGCTCGATGTGGTCGTCAATCCGGGTTCCTCGACCAATGCCTGCACCATCAAACTGAAGAATGTGGATGTCGATCTTTCCAAGATCAACTCTTCTATTTTCAGTCTCTCGGCCAATCTGGAAATCGTCTATGGCAAATTCGATCAGTCGATGACGATTGCCATCGAAGATGATACCTATGCTTATATTAGCTATCTCAGCGGCAATTTCCGTGTTGCGGCTCCGAAGACCATCGATGATGCCGTCAAGACCCTGCAGGGTATCGGCGTAACGATGCCTTCCATCAGCGGCGGTTCCACCTCCGTCTCCAGCATCATCACCAAAGTCACGGATGTCCTGAAGAAGGTTGAAGTCACGGGCGATGCCACGCATGATTTCGATATCAACCTGGGCAGCCTTACCATTGACAGCACGACCTTAGCCAATCTCGATGTGAAGATGCATTCCGATGACAACGACAATCTCACGGGTCTCGAAGTCGGTTCCTTAGCTACTCCGGTCACGGTCAGCCAGGCTTATACCTCCACCGATGCCGCCGGTACGTCGACAACCTCCAGTGAAAAGCTGTTATCCTTCTATCTTTCGACTACCGTTCCGACCGGTTCGACCTTAACTCAGGCTGTCACGCTGGATTACCGGAGCTATGTCGCTGTCGATGCTTCCAAGTACACCGATGTCACCGATCCGAATTCTTCCGTCTTTACGTCCATTGCCAAGATCTTCTCCGTCGATACCAATGGCATTGTCTCGGCCAAAGCCAACATCGGCTTAGGCATCGGTCTGGATAAGATCAATACCGATAACACCACCTCGGCCTTCATGAGTTTTGATGGCGGTGTTGCCGTTGATTCGTCTGATGTTTCCAAGCTTTTATCCAATTCCAAGTTCCTCTTAACCCTCAACAACAGAAAGACGGCCAATACCACCGGCTCGGAAGTCGCGGATCCGATGGATACGCTTAAGGCTTATTATGAAGGCGGCAGCACCGGTGCGGCCTACATCAATCTCAACGATTCCATCAAGGCTCAGATTCCGGATGCGACCAGCAAAGAGCTGATCGATTATGTCGCCGATGCCGATGGCGGCCAGAAGGCCATCACCGTCATTGCCTCGCAGTTAGGCAAGACCTTGGATTCTCTGCCGATCGATGAGATCAAGCAGGCAGCCAAAGACAAGAAAGTCACCAACAGCGTCATCACCAAGATCTCCGATTTCATCGTCGACTATACCGGCAAGGCCAATGATGCTCTTAACGGCATGACCTTTACGTATGATTCGACCAAGAACGCTTTCATCTTCACGATTGCCAGCTCGGCCATCGGTTTAACCACCGAGGAAGCCGATAAGTACATCATCACTGCGACCGTCAATCTCAATACGACTGCCGGTGCATTGGATACCACCTCTTCCAAGGGTATTTCCAGCATTGTGGTTTCGGGTCTGAAGGTCAACGGCTTAGCCGTCAGTGTCACCTTGGCTCCCAAGGCTGTCAGTGAAATGCCGACGATGTCCTTCAGCGGTGTCTTCGGCACGGATGCCAAGACCAGCGACTATGCCAGCTTTGAGCCGGCCACCGGTATCTTCCGTACCTTAGGCAATTATGTTGCCAACAAGAAGGGTCAGGTCAATTATTCCCTGACCTTCCTCGATAAGACCAGCGATACGGCCACCAAGGCCAGCTACATTGCTTCCGGTACGATCGGCGTGGATATGACCAAGGTCACTTCCATCCAGAGCTTCAACGGCAAAGATGCTAATGGCAATGCCACGGGCATTGATACCGACTTAGCTGCCGGCAATTATTATCTTGGCATGACGATGAACACCGGCGATGGTACCTTAAGCCATGACGTCAAGATCGCCTATCAGGAAGCGGACAGCACCTCCGGCAAGCATAACCTTTATCTCAGCTACAACGATGTCTTCAAGAACTATGTCAGCGATGCCAGCATGAGCGACATCATCACGATTCTCAATCAGAAGACCGGCACGACCAATTCGTCGGACGGCTTAGCGGCGATGGAGAATGTCCTGTCCCTGCTCAAGGCCAACCAGACCTTCATCGATGATCTGAAAGCGGTCGAAACGAATCATACCATCAAGGGACTGACCTCCTTTGTCGGCTTAGCCAACGGCGTCAACGCCGATGGCACCGCGGATACCACGAAGCTTGTTCTGACCCTGAATACCGATAAGATCTTCACCGGAACCTCGCTCTTCGGTCAGCTCAATGCGCTTACCATCACCATCGATACCGATGTGACGACGGATGCCGATGGCAATCCGCTTCATTCCTTGGCTTCCATCGAAGTCACCGGTTTGGTTGCTTCGCCGGATGTCCTTAACTTCAAGATGACCTTCCCGACAGCGGATAAGTTCATTGCCACGACCGTCACGGATACCACGGGCTATACCGAGATTGTCGATGCTTCCAGCATCGTCAATGCTTTCTATAATCTCCCCACTCAGCTCAAGACCTATGGCCTGAAGATCGATGCCGACATGACCCAGACGGATAAGACCAAGACCAACGAGAAAGGCGAGTATGATACCTCGTCTCTGTTCTCCATCGGCGGCACGGTCAAGGTCGATGGCGATAACGGCTATTATGGCGGCACCGTCCATCTCTATCATGATTCCTTAGCCAACATCGGCACTTCCAATACGGCCAAAGCCGATCAGAAGATCGAATTCCAGTATAAGACCAAGGATGATGCCGGCACGGCCATCGACAATCCGCAGTTTGTTGCGGAATACAACGACCGCATGCACATTCTGATGCACAAGAACACCGTCAAGGATCTCATCAACACCGTCAGCGAGGATACGAAGTCCCATACCTTATTGGAATCCTTGGATACCGTCCAGAACGTCACCAACGGTCTGCCGATTGTCCAGGCCATTGCCGACAAGAATCCGAGCCTCCTTCTCAAGTATCAGTATGTTTACAAGGTTTCCTTCGATGACAAGGCCAATACCATCACCCTCTACCTGGATCGGACGCTCTTTGATAAGACGGCCAAGGCTCATGATGACAGCGATGCTGCCACGATGACCATCACCTATGATGACACCACCGGCAAGACGCCGAGTCTGACTTCCGTCAAACTGAATACTACCATCAATACCGTTACCGGTTATACCACCTCAACGGATGCCAATGGCAATTCCGTCGTGACTCCGGTCAGCGATTCGACCACGGTTGCTACGACCAATACCATCAGTGCCATGATGTCTTTTGTTCCGTATGCCAACGTCGAAGTTCCGACGGTTGCCACGACAGATGATGGCAAGTCGGGTCTCTTCATTGATCTCGACAGCGCTGCCATCAAGACCTTGCTGAAGTCGGGCGTTGAGACGACCGATTACAACTACTACAACATTGCTGGCAATGCCAACATTGATCTCACTGCCAACCTCGACGAGGATTCTTCCCTGAAGTTAGAGCAGTATTCCTTCGATCTTGGTCTCAACCTGACCTTCTTCATTGCCGATAACACCGTCTATACCGATATCAATGTCAACAACGGCCAGAAGGCTTCCACGCAGGATGGCTACTCCGATACGGAGTTCCGCATCAGCGGTGAGTCTGTCTATGTTTCCAAGACGTCACGTTCCAAGGGTACCAATGCTTCCGATACCGATGGCGCCTTGACCAGCAAGAACTACAAGACGACCAAGGCTGAGGTCAAGAGCAATTGGACTTATTTCGTTCTCAGCGAGACTCTCGACATCGATTCCAAGGTGGCTGGCCGGACCTTGATGGCTCAGCTCTACAAGGCCTTAGGCGGTCTGACGGATTCGACTTCTTCTACCCAGACGACGAATGCCAATTTCAATCTTGGCTTAAAGGATGATTTCTCCGGATTGATTTCCTCCTTAACGCATACCACGACCAGCAAGGCGACCAATAAGTATTCGGCTGTCTTCGATCTCGGTTCCTTATTGAGCGATACTTCCGATCTGAAGGATATCTTAAGCTTCGGTAGTGGCGAGCTGGATCTCTATGATCAGACTGTCACCGCCAGCGATGGCACCGTCTCTAATCCGTTCTATGCCGTCGGCTTCAACATGAACGTCGGCGTCGTTCCGTATACGAAGACCGTCAATGGCGCGGATACCACCGTCAACCTCCTCAACGCTTCCGTCAAGGCCAGTCTCCACAGCCGTGCCGATAACGATATGTGGACAGCCACGACCACTGATGAAGTCCAGAACGTCAAGAACACGAAGATGGGTACCTTCTTCAAGTACATCAACACCTTCGATAGCTATGCCAAGACCAACAATCTGGCCAACTACGACATCACCAGCTACACTCTCAAGACCAAGGAGCTCTATGACTTCACCAACTGGAAGCTGACTCAGTTCACCAACGACTATGTCATCAACGACAATGCCTCGGCCGCCATGGTGACCTTCAGCGATGCTTCCGGCGACAACGCCGTCTACTTCCGGGTTGACTAACTGATCCGAACTGAAAAAGCCGTCTCTTCCCGCTGGGGAGGAGACGGCTTTTACTTTGAACTAGTGTCATTACTGACAATAATAATGGTAGACATCCTCATCCCAACAAGGATTATTCGTTAACGAGAAATCTGCTGGGTGACGATGAAACGATACTTTGGGATTGACGTTAAATTCTCTGGGGAAAAAACAGTTACCGATGTGGCCGAAAACTTAAGGTTACGCCAATCTTCCTCGTCTTTTGAACCTAGCCAGGGAAGCTTCCCTGGGATAACGAAATTTTCCAAAAGAAAAGATAGGTTGTTTCTCCGCTGATGGAGTTCATAAATGATTCCTTCAAATCCGCCGCAAAGGATTTCCTGGTAACACCTTTGAAATCCTCTTCCCGGCTTAACCCCATAAAAGCAAAAACCAATCTGTGTTTCATAGGAGTTCTTTTTCAAAGGCTTAAAGTGATTTTGAACCAGGCTTTTAAAGGGATTGCGCTGATCATGGATAATGACATTAACAAGCATTATCACTTTTTTAGTCTCGGAAAAATAAGCAAAATAAGGCATATCAGCTTCACAGCCGACATCAAATCCTTTGATGTCCGCCAACGATAGATTCACAATTGCTTGAAGGCTATCAGTAAGAGAAATTGATTTTGCCATGGTCTATTTATGAACCTTGGCCTTGCTCCAACGGTTGAATTGAAGCTGACGTTCATCCTGATGAGTGAGAGGATGAGATTCAGGATTTATTTCTTTGTAATATTGTGGCTTGACTGTAAGGCAATAAATAAATTTTTCTTCAGGTGTATGTTCCATCAGGAATCTCCTTTCTGATTTATATTAATTATAATAACTATCAGCTTTGTATAAAAGCCACGAAGAGCATTTAATTTTAGTAGATAAAATAATCGCTAAAGTGGCAACTAACAGGCAATTTATCTAACAAAAAACTCTAAAAAATAAGTTGCGATTTTATATATTATCATAAATGAATAAACCCCTGCCGGATAAAATAAAGATTCTTGTTACCAGCTATGTTGGCTATATCCTAAATTATAATGGGAAGTTTTTTGGGATTCTTAAAAAGAACGGGAAACCTGATATTAATAAGCTGCTGAATATGACTCTTTCCGGAATGCTTTTCTTCAGACAAAGAAAATGTCAGCAATTCCTTGATGAAATGGCGACTGAGCTAAAAGAAAAAAAGACTTTTGAGTTTACTCAAGACACCCTTAAGTTTGCTGAGCACATTTTTCAATTCAACTTATTTTGGATCGCTTGGCTTTGATGAATTACCTATTCGTTATCCGTTTTTAGTTTTACTTGCGTTTGTCCTTTGGAAGAAGCGTGGGAACGGATTCGATAGCCCCATCTTCTCGCTGGCTTGGATCAGTCCGTAGGAGGCTAGACTTCCGACGATCCCGTTGACGGAGAGTTCGACGATGAAGTTGATGCCGATCACGGCAATGACGAAGATGAACGGATTGGCGGCATTCCAGCCCTGGGAGACATAATACGAGACATAGTTGTCCTGCACGGCCTTGGCCGTAAAGAAGAAAAGACAGAACAGCGTCATGAAGAAGAGCGTATTGAAGAAGGAGACGCTTAAGGAAGCCACCAGGGAACTGACATAGCCTTTCTTATCCTTCTTCCGGACCAGATCGAAGAACAGCCCGGCCAAGAACCCGGCCAGCATCCGGGCGATGAAACACATGCAGACAAGACCGAGGATCTTCCGGGCCGGGGAGATGTCGGTGGCCGAAAGCAGCAAGGTTCCCATGGCATCCATGCCGGTGAAGGCCTGAATCAGGGAGATGGCTCCCCAGACGGCCCCGCTGATGGTCCCCATCACCGGGCCGAAGACACAGGCCATGATGGCCACCGGAATGCCCATCAAGGTGATGGTCAGGGCCGGAGTCTGGATCGTCCCGAGCGGCGTGAATCCGAAGATGCACTGGATGGCGATCATCAGGGCAATGAGGGAGAGAACGTAGACGCTGTTGTTCCGCCGTTTCATAACGAACCCTCGTTCTTAAGATAGATATCGTAAAGCCCTTCAAAGACGAGCTGAGGATTGTAAGTGATGTCGAGTCCTAAAAGATCCTTGAGGTAAGGGCTGTCCTTGCCGGTGAGGATCTTCTTCAGCGGCTTTCCGTATTCCTTCTCCATGGCCTGACTGTAAGAGGCAATCAGGGACTGATAGCCATAGAGGATTCCGGAGGTCAGCGACTCTTTGGTGGATTTGGCAATCCGGCGCTGCGGACGGACTAACTCAAAGTCAAGAAGCTGGGCATTGTCCTTCACCATCTCATCGGCAGAGGCCAGCAGTCCCGGGAACAGGGAACCTCCCAGAAACTCCCGCTTCTGAGTGACCACCGTAAACGAAAGAACCGTCGACAAGGAGATGACAAGGCAGTCGGTGTCATAGTCATTGACGGCACCTAAGCCAGCAGCCAAGAGGTCGCTTCCGACCTCGCTCGGGTTATCCATCTTTAAAATAAGACCGGTCTTCAGACTCCGTGAAAGGACAAGACACTCTTTCCCGATCAGCCAGGAAACAGCGTTCTGGATGGCTAAGGTAAGGCTGGGAACAACCGAGGCTAATAGCGCTCCGTCAAAGTCTTTCGAAGCCAAATGGCAATACGTTAGAAAGCTTGCCAGAATCTGCTCATATTCTTCTTCGCTTTTTGTTTTGTCAGCGAAAGTTCTAAAAGAAAAAACTTCTTTTCTCTCTTGAAAGACGCTGGCTTCAAGATAAGCGTTCTCTAACGACAGAAGCAATACCATGGGGCACCTCCTCTCTGGTCTTAGCGCATCCTAAGTACCAGGCGTTATTGCCGTTTCAACAGCAAGAGGATACCATTTTATCCTGCGGTTTACAACCGAAAAAGCCGTTTCCCACTGGGAGGGAGACGGCTTTGGAGTCTTCGTCGTCTTAGTTACGGATGACCGCCGCCGCCCGGGTTCTGTCCGCCGCCGCCGGCACCGCCGGAGTTACCGGAAGTGATGGTACCGATGACGGTGTTCATCGACGAAACCGTCGCATTGCCAACGGCCGTCCCGCCGACATAAACCGTATACGTTCCGCCCTTAGTGATATAAGGGCTGGCGAAGATGGCGGCATTGCCGGTCTTGGTCGTCGTGTTGGAAACCAAGGTCGTGCCGTTGGCATCCTTTAAGGCAATCACGGTTCCGGCAGCAAAGTTACTGGTTGCACCATAGGAGATCGAGTAGGCCGTCGAGGTCGTCTGCGGCGTCTCAAACATGCCGGTCGTGCCGGTGGCCATCAAGGTTCCGCCGTTGATGTAGATGCCGTTATCATCGCTGTTCTCATTCTCAGCGGCACTGTCCAGCGGCGAATTGCCGTTGTCAGAGCTGCCTTCGACGATGACGGTACCGCCATTGAAGACAAGGGAGCCGTTGGAATCCAGACCATCGCCGCCGGCGGTCACATGGATCGTGCCGTCGTTGATGATCAAGGTCTCCTGATAGAACGTCTTATCGGTGGCAAGATAATCCGAGGTCGCATTCATGCCATCATCGCTGGCAACGATGGTCATTTGTGTGTTGGACCCTTTGATGACGACGGTCGAGCCCTGCAAGCCTTCATAGCAGGAGGTGACGTTTAAAGCCAGGTTGGTTAAGGTCATCGGACCATCGCTGGATAAGGGCTGATCCAATGTGGCGGATGTGAAGGTGGAATTGGCCATATTCAGATAGCCGTCATTGACATGGACGCCATCATCGGTGGTGTTGAAATTGAGTGTCGCATTCTCCACCGCAAGATAGTACTTTTCAGAGAAGATGTCTTCGCTGGTTCCGGTGTCCTCATTTTCCTGATCGATTTCACCGACCCGGAAGCCTTTGACCGACTCCTGCAGGGCATAGGTGCCCGAGCGGCCGCGCTGTTCGGAATCGACCTTCTTATAGGTGGCTCCGTTCTGGACAAACTTGAAATCATCGGCCACATAGTCGCCGGAAGAGATGAGCGTCGCATCGTAGGCGACCCAGGTACCGGTGTTCTGGATGGTGTAGGTGCCGCCGTTGACATAGAGGAAGGAATCCGCCTGAATGCCATCGCCGGTGCCGGCATAGGTAAAGGTCACATCCGTCAGCCAGACATAGCCGGCCGAATTGATGTAATTGGAGGTTCCTAAGACAAAGGAACCATCGGTATTGAGGAGATCATCGATCTCGGCATGGATGCCGTCTTTGCCGGCATCTTCGACGTTGATGATGGCATCTTTTCCCAGCACGGTCTCGGCACTGATGCCATGACCGGAAAGATCCCCTAACGCATTGAGATTCAGAGTGACATCCTGGATCAGCATCGTCTTGCTGGCTTTGAGGCAGCTGTTATAGGAGGTGACAGCGAGAGTGCCTTTGCCGTTGACGACCAGATCGCCGGTGATATCGACGGCATTCTTGGCTTTCGACTCACTGGCGGTGATGGTGTTGACGGAGCCTTCGACTGCCGTGATCGTGACTAAGGTCGGCGTCTCTCCGCCGCTGACCTGAATGGCTTTCTTGCTGGCCGTGATGGTGGCATTGTTGAGATAGATATGAACGGCACCGGCAGTCGTCAAAGTGATGGTGATATCGGTGTAATCGGCCTGATTATAAAGATAGTTGCCGGCTGTGGTGATGATCGAGCTGGCATCGGTGATGGTCGTGATCGTATCCGGCAAGGCTTCATCGGCCATGGCGGTAGCCTGGGTTGTCGTCAGGACAGTTGAATAGTCTTCAATGGCGGTATAGGTATAGCCCTCGCTTGCCGTGTAGCTGGTAGTGTCGCTGGGGGTGATCTCATCACTGGTGCTGGTGCCATCATCCTTGCCGGCAGCCGAATTGCTGGTGGAGTCATTGTACTCACTGGCACTGGTGACAGCCGTGCTGTCAGAGGTGACGCTGGCGGTGGAGGTCACGGCGGTGGAGCTGCTGACGGAACCGGATGTTACCGTCGTGGCGTTGCAGCCGACTAAGGCTAAGGCGGCTAACAGCGGAAGGAACAGACCTTTCTTTCTTAATCTCATAAAGGAAATCCTCCTCTTTTATTGCCTTCACTATAAAAGAGGTACCTTAAATCAGCCTTAAACAAAGACAAAAATTAAAGCGTTATTTCAAAAGCAATGTCCTGTTTGGAATGGACACTGGCTTTGATTTTGCCGTGATAGCCGCTGACGATGGCCTTGGCAATTGAGAAACCTAAGCCGGTTCCGCCGGTCTGAGAATTGCGGGAGCTGTCCGTCCGGTAGAAGCGGTCAAAGAGACGGTTGGGATCGTCTTGGTACTCATAATCGATGGCGTTAGCGAAGATGAGGTGGATCTGGCCATGCTTCTTGTGCAGGGAGACTTTGATCCAGGTGGACTTCGGCGTGTATTTGCTGGCGTTCTCTAAGAAGATCTCACAGAGCTGCTTCATCGTTCCCAGATCGGCCTGATAATGAATATTCTTGGCAATGTCTTCCTGAATCTGAATGCCTTTTTCGTCGTAGACCGGACGGAAGGATTCCAGCTGATCCCCGATGAGATCGGACAAATCGATATCCTCCGGATTCTGCTTGAGGCTGCCTTCGTCCAGCCGGGACAGATAGACCAGCTGATTGGTCAATTCGCTCATCCGGGTCACCTGATTAGCGATGGAGGTGGTCCATTTGCTGGTGCCGTTGAGGCTTTCCATGACTTCATTATCGGCCTGGATGATGGCTAACGGCGTCTTCAGGGAATGGGAGGCATCGGTGATGAACATCTTTTGCTTCTGCTCACTCTCAATGGCAGGTTTGACGATGACCTTACTTAAGAGCACGACCAAAAGAGCAAAGCCGACCAGTCCGGCACAGCTGATGATGAGGGAGTAGTTCCGGAAGGTCGCAAAATTCGTCAGGGCGGTCTGCCGGTCGACAAAGATATAGCGGTCGGTGTTGTCGCTGGTGGTATAGGCCAGATATTTATAGTAGTCCTGATAACCGGACGTCTTCTTGGCCTGATAAAGGGTGGTGGCCATCGTTTCGGCTTCGGCCTGCGTCAAGGAGGCAATGTTCTTGACGTTGCTGTCGATGATGCTGCCATCGGTTGCAAAGGTGACGGTGAAATAACGGGTCTGGAACGGCGTTTCAGCCGTCATTCCCCGCGTGGTGTCATTGCCGATGGCCGGCCGATGGGCGGAGTCCACCGATGTTGCAGCAGAGGTGGAGGAACTGGCCGGCGGCGGGGTGGTGGAGGTGTCATTCGGATTGTTCTTGTCCGGGAAGGTGCCGTTGTTCTCTTTCAGGACCTCCAGAATCCGGGAGCCTTCCTGATCCACGGAGACATAGTTGGTGATGTTGATGGAAAGGATGATGATGAAAAGGATCAGCGTGAGGCTGGAGAGCGAAATGGCGATGAATTTCCAACGGATTTTCTTGATCATTGAATGATATTCAGACCGTATCCCTGATTCCGGTAAGCCTTGATCTCGACATTGCTGTTAAGCTGCTTCAGCTTCCGGCGGAGATAACTGACAAAGACATAGACGTTTTCTTCGGTCGAGCATTCGTCGCTGTTCCAGGCGGAATTGAGGATGGTATCGGTCGGAACGATCTTGGTGGGGTTCTTTAAGAGAAGTTCCATGATCTGCAGCTCCTTGTTGACGAGCTTGATGCTTTCCTTGCCGACCAAGATCTCACAGGACTGCCGGTTGAGGGTGAGGTTGCCGTAAGTGAGGTTCTCGTCCTGCACCGGACCGTCCCGTCGGGTCAAAGCACGGATCCGGGCCAACAGGACCTTGATGTTGAAAGGCTTGGTCAGATAGTCATCGGCACCGAGGTCGAGGCCTTTGACGACATCATCCGGCTGGGATTTGGCGGTGAGGATCAGTACCGGGGTGTCTTTGCCTTGGCTGCGGATCTTCTTCAAGACTGTCAGACCGTCGACTTTCGGCATCATGATGTCCAGGATGATGAGGTCATAGTCGGAGGCATCCAGATAATCGAGGGCTTCCTGGCCGTCATAGACGCTGTCCACGGAATAATCGTTCCGCTTTAAGAGCAGACTGATGGCATCGGACAGTTCGACTTCATCTTCCGCAAACAGGATTTTCATAGTCTCAATCCCTCTCTTTTATTAGATAGATTATAAAACGAAGGAGCTCCCTTTGCCTAAAAAAGGGGAAAAGATTTCTCTTTTCTCCCTTTAATTTACTCGCTTAACCTTAAGGGAAGCTTAAAGAGGCAAGGCTGAGATAAAGAGAAGCTTAGGCCATTGACTCGTAATGGGACCACATTGAATGGACAATGACGAGGTGCTGATCCTTCAGCACTCGGTAGACCAGCCGATGCTCCACGTTGATCCGCCGGGAATAATAGCCTTCAAGATTTCCGACAAGCTTCTCGTAACGCGGAGGATTCTGAAACGGGTTGAGGGACAGGACATCCAAAAGCTGCTTGGCTTTCTTTTCCAAGCCTGCCTCGGCCAGCTTCTTTTTGTCTTGTTCAGCGTGAGCGGTGAATTTAACGGTCCTCATTACCATTTCTCACCTTTGACATAGGTCGTCATCTTAGCCGGATCTTCCTTTTCGCCGTCCTTGATGCTCTTCTCCAGCCCACGCTGGGAGAGCAGATAAAGGGTCTCCATCAAGGAGTTGTAGTCCTCTTCGCTAAGGACCACGGCATTGCCCTTCTTGGTGGTGACGGTGACAGGCTGGTTATAGTCGATGACATTGGTCAGGGTCTCGAAGAGCTGTTTGCGGAAGGACGTCGCATTGGTTGTTTCCATAAGCAAAACCTCCACCGATAGGATACCAAAATAAATGTACGCTTTCAAGTACATAAAGAGGAGAAACAAGGAAGACCACGAAAAAAGGCCCCGCTTTCCTGGCGGAGCCTTCCTAAGCTCAGTTACTTCTTCGAATTGATAAAGCCCTTGATGTTGGAGACGTTCTCGTAGAGCTTCGAGCAGCCATCCTCGCCGGAGACAATCAGCGTCGGGGCAGAGGTAATGCCATACTTCTTGGCCAGCTCGGATCCCTGAGGATCCTCGGCATAGATTTCATCAAACGGCAGACCGGCCTGGGTGAGATAGACCTTGGCCTGACGGCAGTTCGGGCAGGTCTTGGTGGCTAACAACACCATCTTCGGACCCGTCTTCTTCACACTGCAGACGGTCGGTGCTTCGCCGCAGCCACAGCTGTCGGCATCATGATGCGCCGTCGTGGTGGCTTCCAGCTTTGCCGTACTGGTTTCCTTGCCGAAGAGTTCTTCCGGCTGATAGGTCTTACGGGTATTGAACTCGCTGACCTTGCCATCGTTCCAGTTGCGGACCGGACGATAGTAACCGGTGATCCGGGAGTAGACTTCCGCTTCACCGCCGCAGGTCGGGCAGGTAAAGTGCTCGCCGGCGATATAGCCGCACTTCGGGCAGACAGAGTAGGTCGGGGAAAGGGTGAAGTAAGGAAGCTTGAAGTTAGCCGCAATCTTCTTGACGAGACTGGCAGCCGATTTCCAATCCGGAAGTCTCTCGCCTAAGAAGGCGTGGAAGACCGTGCCGGACGTATAGAGCACCTGCATCTTATCTTCCATCTCAAGAGCCTTGAAGATATCATCGGTGTAGCCGACCGGCAGATGCGAGGAGTTGGTGTAGAAGGGGGCGCCGCCGTTCTTGGCAGCCGTCTTGATATCCGGGAATTCGGCAACATCATGCTTGGCGAAACGATAGGTGGTGGATTCCGCCGGCGTAGCCTCAAGATTGAAGAGGGCATCGTACTTTTCCTGATAGTCGCTTAAACGGGTCCGCATATGGTTGAGAATCTCAACCGCCAGATCCCGGCCTTCGACCGAGGTCAGATTGCCGTTGAACCATTTGGCGTTCTCGAGCGCTTCGTTCATACCGATGAGACCGATGGTGGAGAAGTGATTCTTGAAGGTGCCAAGGTATCTCTTCGTATACGGATACATGCCCTGATCCATCAGCTTGGTGATGACCTTTCTCTTAATATCGAGAGAACGGGCAGCAATATCCATGTATTTGTCGACCATCGCATAGAACTCTTCCTTGGTGTTGGAAAGGTAAGCCATTCTCGGAAGGTTAAGGGTGACGACACCGATACTACCGGTGGATTCACCGCTGCCGAAGTAACCGCCGCCCTTCTTGCGAAGTTCACGGAGATCGAGTCTCAGACGGCAGCACATTGAACGGACATCGCTCGGCTTCATATCCGAGTTGATGTAGTTGGAGAAGTAAGGCGTGCCGTACTTGGCAGTCATTTCAAAGAGCAGTCTGTTGTTCTCCGTCTCGGACCAATCGAAGTCCTTGGTGATGGAGTAAGTCGGGATCGGATACTGGAAGCCACGGCCGTTGTAGTCGCCTTCGATCATGATTTCGATGAAGGCCTTATTGACCATATCCATTTCCTTCTTGCAATCGCCATAAGTGAACGGCATTTCTTTGCCGCCGACGATAGCCGGAAGGTTCTTCATATCATCCGGGCAGGTCCAATCCAGGGTGACGTTGGTAAACGGTGCCTGGGTGCCCCAGCGGGAAGGCGTATTGACGCCATAGATGAACGACTGGATGCACTGTTTGACTTCATGATACGGAAGATTATCGACCTTGACAAACGGAGCAAGGTAGGTATCGAAGCTGGAGAACGCCTGAGCACCGGCCCACTCGTTCTGCATGATGCCAAGGAAGTTGACCATCTGGTTGCAGAGGGTCGAAAGATGCTTGGACGGAGCGGAAGTGATTCTTCCGGTGACACCGCCGAGGCCTTCCTTGATGAGCTGCTTCAGAGACCAGCCGGCACAATAGCCGGTCAGCATCGAAAGATCATGGAGATGGAAGAAACAATGACGATGCGCTTCCGCAATTTCCTCATCATAGACTTCCGTCAGCCAGTAGTTGGCGGTGATGGCACCGGAATTGGAGAGGATGAGACCGCCGACGGATAACGTCACCGTGGAGTTCTCCTTCACACGCCAATCCTTATCGGCACCGATATAGCTATCGACCAATTTCTTGTAATCGATGAGCGTTTCATGCGCATTGCGGACCTTCTCATGCTGGGAACGGTAAAGAATGTAGGCCTTGGCGGTCTTCTGATAGCCGCACTTCATTAAGGCTTTCTCAACTTCATCCTGGATTTCCTCAACGTTCGGGCAAATGACGCCTTTGTCATTGAGCGAAGACTCCACAATGAGTTCGACGGCTCTGGCCATCGTCGAAATATCCCGGGCAGCAATCTCACTAGTCGAGACAAATGCCTTCGCTACCGCATTTTCGATCTTTCCGGCTTCAAATGGAACTTTTGAACCATCTCTTTTAATAACGTTTTCCATAACTTTACTTTTTCCTCACAATCCGAAGTTAAAGGATTTCGTATCGACATCAATCGCCTTCCCTTCCCGAAGACTTCTCGGCACATCGATGAGACGTTGGTTGGTACTTCCGCGGAACAGACATTCCTTGCTAAGAAGAGAGATAACGAAGGGACCATCGACGAGAACGTCGAGGTTTTTCAGTAGTTCCAGAGCATGGGGACCGGCATCGCCGCGGATGAGTTCATCGTAGGTGTAGCCCGTGTAGCTCCAGATATTAAGCCCTTTCTTTTTCAATTCCTGGCAGAGAACAGTCAACGCTTCACTCTGAACGAAGGGATCGCCTCCCGAGAGGGTGACACCATCAATATAATTGGTGGCGAGGATGTCATTTAAGAGGGTTTCGAGCGGATACTCTTTGCCGCCTTCCGGATTCCAGGTTTCTGGATTCTGGCATTGGGGGCAATGGTGTGGGCAGCCTTGGGTGAAGACAACATAACGAACCCCAGGTCCGTTGACAGCGGAATGTCTCTCGATTCCTGCTAACTTGATCATCATCGTATGTCACGTGCTTTCTAGTGATAGCTTCTTTAGGGGAAACTTTCGACTGTAAACTATTATGGATAAGTCGCAAGACAAAATCAATGAGATTGCTCAATGAAAATCACTTTCATAAAAACTATGAAAACCATAGCAATTTAGGCGTTTTTTAGGAACACAAACAACTTAAAAAATAGGGGTGGATTGTTTCTTTTTTTGTGACGGAAATGCACGTTTGGAAACACCCGGAAACGCCCTATTTTTGAGTAGTCTTTTTTCTTTCATTTCATTTTCATTTAGTAGAAAAGGCAACTAGCTATCAAGAAAAACCACTTTCCGTCTGTCAACCTTTACTTAGTTAAAGGTTAACGAGTCCTTAAAAATTAGTACTACTTGTTTTGCTCACTGAGCAATCACGCAAATGCTTATTCCGGCAAACCACCCTTGCTTTTACTCTAGGTTTCTCCTTCCCATTCCTCACCTTTAGGAGGTGAAAAATAGATTTTTTCTGAAAACCCGATTTTTGATGAAATCGCTTACATGAGAAGCCAGTGACCACGTGAAATCAGGAACAGAGGATGAGAGAGGTCACTTTTGATGCTGTCTTTCTTCCCAAACGCCCTAGTCCTAGGAAAACAAAAAAGGCAACGCCGAAACGTTGCCTTTGATCATTCGTAAACCGACGGAACAGGAAAACTACTTGTGATGAACGATCTTCCAGCTGCCGAAACGAGAATTCATAGCTTCAGGATCTTCGTTCTCAACTTCGATCTCAGCGACTCTCGTTTTCGCAGTCTTCTTAGCCTTATAGCCGTTCTCTGTCATATAACCATCGAGAGAACCAAACGGATTCATTCCACAGATCATGTTCCTAATCCTCCTATGAGGTACTTATATATTAAAGGATTAGGTTATCTTTTTCAATAGCTATGTAAGCGTTTTCAATGCCATTTTGAGTACTTTTTGGATATTTAATCTTGACAAATGTTAATTCCTGTGCTTATCACTTTACCTTACTAAACAACGACTTTTGTTTCACGGATTCGTTAATTCCGGCTCTACTATCGGAGAAAACGAAGAAAACAGCTGTCTCCTAACCAGCGACAGACGACGAAGAGGCCGAAGATGACGAGGTTTTCAGGCCTTCCGGAATATCTTCGCTGGTCGTGGACGTATCCGACAGAATTCCGCGGATTCCGGTCGTATCCAGGTTCTTCAGGTAGGTACTGTTGATCCGATAGACAACCGCAAAGACACTGGGTTGAAGGATAGTCGGATCTTCCAAGACATCAAAATAAAGATAGGAAATGCTCGGCCTTTTCCCGTAGTAAAAGAAGCTTTCCGTGACCAGGATCTCGCTGCCGTCGCTTTGACTTTCCTGCTGATTGTTCCGTTTGAAGGCGTGATAACCTTGAGGAATCTGGGCATACGCAAAGAGGAAGCCGTTATCGGCAGCTAAAACAAAATCATTCTTGGCTTCCGCGGGATCCACCTGGAGTCCGGAGGTCGTTTGCAGGAATTGGGTGACTTCCGCCTGGGTTTTGCAGAACGCATAACTGAAAGAAAAGGTATCCTTGCCGCTATAATCTTTCAGATCATTCTGCAGCTCTTTCTGGGTGATGGCGTCATAGCTCAGGGTGGTCTTGGTTTCAATGGCATTGCCATAGAAGCAGCGATAGACATCGCTGCCGGTTAAGGAAGAACAGGAAAAGAGCAGTGTCGATAAGCCAAGGATAAGCAGATAACCGGTTTTCTTTGTCATGCTTCTATTATAAAGGTATTGCCTAATAAAGGCTTCGAATCGACAGCGGAATCTTCTTTTTGCGAAGATCCTGATAGAAAGGAACATAGAAGATGGCGCCGTCTTTCTCAAAGACGGGATAGAGCGGAATCAGGGTTGTGGGAACCTGATGCTTCTTGAGGAAGGTCAGCACATCTTTGGTAGGAAGTCCGCTGGTTAACTGATCCCCGGGCCGGTAATTCCGGATGACTACTGGGAATCCCGGAATCCGGAACAGGCTTGGGTCTTTTAAGGAGACTTGGATGAAATCGTTCTGGTAGTCCCCGGCTTGGTCGATGACCATCCGGTAGCTTTCCTTCGTATGATCCTTATCAATGAAAAAACCATAGGATCGGCGATAAAGAACATAAGTCCCGTCCAGGCAAAGACTTCCCGGAGCCCGACGTTTCAGGAATTCATAGGCTTCCTTGCCTAAGCCGGTCTGCCGCTTCAGCGGGACAGCCAACGTCTGTTTCCGGAGAAGACTGAAGAGGAGCCGCCGTTTCTCATCCGCGGACAAAAGGTCGTAGTCGTTAAAGAAAACCGGATACGTCAGCGTGGCAAGACGGGCATAGAAGCCGGCCAGTTTCCCGTTGTCACTGGCCATTGCCGAAAGCAGTTCCTTCTGGGCTTCCGGGGTTACCTTTTCTTTCCGGATCCGATTCCTTAAGGTGTGGTCGTCTCGGTTGGTGAGATCCTCATAATATAAGAGATTGTTTTCTTTGAGATAGGAATAGATTTCTTCTTTGGTGATATCCAACAGCGGGCGGTAAAGCCAAAGTGAAGCTAACTGGGTTCTTAAGGGCAGCCCATAGACTTTGGGAAGGTTCCTTCGTTGCTTCTGGAGCTGATAGGTTTCCAAGGAATCGGTTTGCTGATGAGCGGTCAGGACGCCGTCCAGGTTTTCCTTCTTGCAGCACTGAGCAAAGAAGTCATAGCGGAAATTCCGGGCCCAGTCCTCGAAGTTGTGATCCTTGCTGTCCCGATGGAACTGCGTATCGGTCTTTAAGAGTTTCAGCCCATATTCCTTCGCATAATAAAAGACGGTCTTTTCTTCTTCGCCAACCTTGGGAGAATCATGGTAATTGACGTAAGCTAAGGCAATTCTGTCGGAAAGCTCGGCCTTAAAATAACAGGCAAGCATCGTCAAAAGAAAAACAGAGTCGGGACCGCCCGAGAAAGCAACCAGACACTTTCTTTGACGGAGCCCAAGCTCGTTAAACCGTTGGAAGGAGAGAGCCTGAAGATCTCTCATCGGACCTCAATGTCAAAAGGCAACGACTCCGAGCTTTCTTCCTGACGCTGAGCCGTCGACGTGCTCGTAAGGGTCGAAGCCTGCTTCTTCAGTTCCGCATTCTCTTTGAGAACCGAGATGGTGATGGCCACCAAAACAATCAGCACGGCAGCAAAGAAAATCATGATGCCGACGTAAATGCGGTTCTTGGCCTTGCCGGACAACGGTTTTCTTTCTTTTTTAACGGAATGATCTTCCTCTGTAGGCATATGCTTCCTTCTTTTCAATCCTGAATCTCGTACATCTGACTGGCATCATCCATCGTCGAAATCGAGCGGATTTCTTTGATTTTGGCTTTGAGAGTCTTGCCCAACGGAGTGGTTATCTCAATCAGATCGTCCACCTTGACTTCCGTGGAAGGCTTGGCGACTTTGCCGTTGAGGCGGACATAGCCTTTGTCGACAAATTCCTTGGCGGCTTCCCGGCGTTTGATCAGGCGGCTGACTTTCAGGTATTTATCTAATCTCATGTTTTTTCCTGTTTAGGATACTACTAATTTAGAACAAAGCGAGGATAGAGACAAGAAAATAGGAACAATATCTTATTTTTTGGTGGATTGCGACAGGTAATTGTTAATTTGTTTTGCGGCCGATGCTATTATTTGTTTCTTAAAGCCGTTTGGATCGGGGTAGGTATCTTTATTTGCTTCAAAATCTCGCAGCTTTTCTATCATCGTCATAAGAATATCCTGGTATTTTATATAACTTAATTGTGGTATTTCATCATCTGAATAGCCGTTGTTTCCTATCGGAATAAATGTTTGGTTAACAATCCCCTTCTCATAAAGCTCAAGAGTACAATTTACAACAATGGCCCCGTAGTTTTCGTTAGTGGCGGCCGGATGAATCAAAGGAGAAGCCCAATAGAGCTCATCCATAGAAACATTCAGTGCGATCGCTAACTTTGAAAAATTTAAAAGACCAATTGTTTTTTTGCCGTTCTCGTAAGCTGATAACTGGGTGGTTGAGATACCTGTGGCAATTGAAAGTTGGTGCTGACTCATTTTTAATTTGCTTCTTGCCTCCTTGATTCTCTCACCTATGGCTTTTGAATCTATTTTGTTTTCCATTAGCTATTCTCCTTGTTCGTTTAGTTAAGTATATCTTATCACTTTGTACAATGGTTATCAAAAAAAGCAACAAAAGTTATCAAAAAAGATAACACATTTATCCTTTTCAGATGACATTTCCTCCTTAGGACTGAACTCTTAAAAGACTATAAGTGCTGACGAAATTGAGCACTATTTCCTATGGTCTTGCTGCGTGAAAATGGGGATGATTCCAGAAAAGGAGGAATCATTGCTATGAATCATTTTATTACCTTAAGAGATGATGGCTATTTGTCCTATTTGGTTGAGGGAGCCGAATTTGTCAGCAAATATCAATTGCCGCGTATTCTTCCACAGGAAATCCCTGTTCCACAAGCCCTGCTCCCTTTTGACAAAAGGAATTCTTCTGATAAGCAACAGACAGTTCATTTCTATATGTTGGATAAGACATTTTCTCAAGTTCTTCGCAATGCAAATAGATACCTTGATGCATTAAAGCAGTTTCAAAGTGTAATCAGTCCGGATTACTCCCTCTATCGCGATATGCCTCTTTGTCTCCAAATCACCAACACCTATCTAAACCATGCCCTTGCTTATTTTCAGAGGCAAGGAATCAAGGTTATTCCGAATGTTCGCTGGGGTGATCAGCGGAGCTATGAATTCTGCTTTGAGGGAATTCCTCAAGGACAAATGGTTGCCATCAGTACTTTAGGTTGTATTAATAGCCCTGAAAACAAGGCTTTTTTCCGCCTGGGATTAGAAGAAATGCTGGCTAGACTTTATCCCAAAATAGTTTTGGTTTATGGGAGGATGCCTCAAGATGTTTTCACGGATTTACATTCATCCACCCATTTTTATTCTTTTGAAAGTTATACAGCAATAAAGAAAGGAGAACATTTCTATGGGCAGCGGGATTTCGGGAAATTATCAAGGAACAAATGAAGAATCGCAATCTTATCAAAATCTTTACCATGTAGAAAATGATATGCTTACTCGTGATAAAGACAATCCTAATATTTATAGCCCATCTTCTGGATACTTTAAAAAATCCTTCCCGGACTAACATAGCTGATAGCAATAATGGGAAATCAATCCTTATTGAAGGGCATAAAGCGAACGGGACCTATATGTATGTGGTTGATTTTCAAGGGAATCTCATAATTGGCCGTCGGGAGAATCCGTTTGATCCCACCGATAGGGCTCCTCATCCAACTTTGATTGGGGGCTTTGATCCTGTGGTTCAATGTGCCGGTCTGATTCAAATCAGAAATGGTAAGATATTTTCGGTCGATAATAGAAGCGGACATTACAAACCGAACCCAAAATCCATCCGAAAAGTAATTGTCCTTCTGGACGATCTGTACAAAAAAGATCCCTGGCTATTTTCAAAAGGATCTATTTGGAGGAAAAAATGACTAATTTAAATCATGCCTATGGTGTCGTCACCGATAAGGCTTGCCTGATTCAGGGCGACACTATGCCCAAAGACGTTGTATGGGAAGGGATGTCCTCTTTTGTCCAGTCGGACAATGGGGAGACCTTAACAATTATTTCCTGGGATCTGAAATATCATGCGTTAATAAAGAAAGAGGGATTTCGTGTTTATGGTTTCCCTTCCTTTTCTATTGGTGATACCGTGATAACAAAAGAAGGAGAAAAATCAGGAGTTGTGTATCTCGTCTCGTGGCATAAGAAAAGACAGTCTTTTCTTTATTGCCTGGATTTTTCAAGTCATCGTTCCACACGCTGGTGGTTTGAAGACGAGTTGAAAAAAGGACAGTAATAAGAATATAGAAAAAGCCCGGGGTCGGAACTCCCCGGGCTTTCTTTTTTTTGTCTTTGGATTCGGATAAGCGGATTAACGCTTAGAGAACTGACCGGACTTACGAGCCTTCTTGAAGCCGTACTTCTTTCTCTCAACGACTCTGGAATCAACTGTGAGTAATCCAGCGGCTCTGAGAGCGGCACGGAAATCAGGATTGGCCTTGACTAAGGATCTTGCGATACCTAAGCGAAGCGCACCGGCCTGACCAGAATAGCCACCGCCGATGATGTTGGCCTTCACATCGTACTTATCTTCGGTGCTGGTAACCTTGAGCGGCTGCTTGACATCGAGAACAAGCGTCTTATGAGGGAAATACTCATCGACCTTGTGACCGTTGACGACGATCTCACCTTTGCCAGGAGTAACGAAGACTCTGGCAACAGAAGACTTACGTCTTCCGACAGCGGCGTAGATTAGTTTGTCTGTTTTCGTGTTTGCCATGATTACTTCTCCCTCTTAGCAGTCAGCTCGACTTCGATCGGCTTCTTATCCTGCTTGTCGTGATTCGCGTCAGCGTAGACGTAGAGCTTACGGACCATCTGTCTTCCTAAGGAACCCTTAGGGAGCATGCCCCAGACAGCTCTCCGAACCATCTCGGTAGGATAAACCTTCTTCATCACCTTCGCTTCCCTGGTTCTAAGACCACCGTAGGTGCCCGACTTGTTATCGAAGTACATCTTCTTGTGGATCTTATCGCCCGTCAACCAGACCTTCGAGCAATTAACGACGATAACGTAGTCACCGCAATCGAAGTTCGGAGTATACTCCGGCTTGTTCTTTCCCATGAGGATGATTGCGATTTCGGAGGCTAATCGACCAAGGGGCTTGTCAGAAGCATCGACAATGTACCAATTCTTGGTGACATCGTTCTTCTTGTAAATTGTTGTTTGACGTTGCATGTGTCAAATTGTCCTTTCTTGAATCTTGTGCAAACTGTAACCTTACCGGGGCGTAGTTCACAATTAGCCGATGGTTATTTTACTACAATAGGTTCAAAAATCAATAAAATTCGTAGCAAGTCACTATATAAGGATATAAGGATAGAGAGGCTAGCGGACTAGAGAATGCCTTCTAAGAGGATCTTCAGACCGATGGCAATGAAGACGATGCCGGCAATCAAACCTGCCCAGCGGACCAGCTTGCAGCCGATCTTCTTGCCTAAGAACATGGCCGTTAAGGAGAAGAGGAAGGTGACGACGCCGATGACGGTGAAGACGATCATGGCCTGAGGAATGGCGTATTCCACCGGCGAATAGACAAAGCCGATGCAGAGGGCATCGATGGACGTCGCGACTCCCTGGACCAGGATTTCGCCGACAGACAGTCTCTTTTCAGCAGCCGGTGTTTCGGCTTTCGGTTCGTCTTTCTTAACCGCGCAGGCCCCGGTCTCTTCACAGGCACAGGGTGTGTTTCCTTTCTTCCGTTCCTTTTCCTCTTTGATCCATTCGATGATGTTCTTGATGCCTAAGAAGGAAAGCAAAGCGAAGGCAATCCAAGGGATGTAGCGGGTCAGGGAATCCTGAACCGACTGGGAGAGACCGAAATGGACAATGGCATAGAGGATGAAGTAGCCGATGATCGGCATGGCGGACTGGAAGAGACCGAAAACAAGCGCAATGGCGACTTGTTTCCGTTTCCGCATGGCCGGCTCCCGGATGCCATCGGTGACACCGATGGTCATGCAGTCGACCGACATGCTGGCTGAGACAAGCAATGTGTTTAACCAATCAATACCCATAAATTTTTAATGAAAAACGTGTTTCCATTATAGGGACTTATAAGACACTTGTCTATCTTTTTCTTTCATTAAAAATTGCTTTGGCACGGAAAAGTGTTACCGGTTGTCGGAAACTCGTTTCCGGAAATGGAAAAATTCAAGATAATCGTTATATAATAGACAACAAGACGTTGCCGAGAGAAACGGGGATACCATATATGAGCTCAAATCTGCTGGTCGTTGATGTCGGGACCCAGTCCTTACGGACTTCCATTGTGACCAAGACTGGAGAGGTTGTTTTCTTCAAGCAGATCAAATATGTGGAACCTTACCTTTCTTCCCGGGAAGGCTATGCGGAGCAGGACATTGATTTCTATCCGGATGAGTTAGCCAAGGCCACGGCCTTGATGAAGAAAGAAGATCCGCTGGTCTTTGCCAGCATTTGCGGGATGGTCGTGGTTGATTTCCGTGATTCGTCGGTGATTCTCGATGCCAACAAAAAGCCTATCCGCAATGCCATCCTTTGGCTCGATCAGCGGGTAACCCTCTTACATAACAAGAACTTCAAATGGTATGAGAAGCTGCTTTTCTCCGTCATCGGCATGTCCGATACCGTCAAATACAATGCCGAACGGACCGCTGCCTGGTGGCTGATTGAAAACGAACCAGAGAACTGGTCCAAGATGAAGTATTACTGCACCTTCGGTGCTTATTTCAATTACCGGATCACCGGAAACCTGGTGGTATCTTCGGCTGATTGTGTCGGTCATTATCCGATTGATTTCGCCAAAGGCAAATGGTTCCCGAAAGGTCATCCTAAGTATGATGTCTTCGGTATTCCTAGGGATGCCTTGGTTCCGCTAGTTGAAGTCGGTCAGGTCATCGGCAAGGTGAGCCATCAGTTCAGTGAGCTTTCCGGGATTCCGGAAGGCCTGCCGGTCTATGCCTCCGCTTCCGACAAAGCCTGTGAGACGTTCGGCAATGGCTGCATTGCCAAGAACCAGGCCAGCATTTCCTTAGGCACGGCCTGCACCATTGATGTCGTGGATTCCAAGTATTCCGAGCCGGAGACTTTCTTGCCTTCCTACCAGGCACCTTATCCGGGTGATTTCAACTTGGAAGTTCAGATTTACCGTGGTCTGTGGATGATCAAATGGTATATCGATCAGTTCGGAGCGGCCGACAAGAAGGATGCCTTCGAAGCCGGCATGTCGATGGAAAAGTATCTGGACAAGAAGATCAAGGACATCCCGCCGGGCTGTGATGGTCTGACCTTGCAGCCGTATTGGGGTCCGGGTCTCAAACGTCCTAACGCCAAAGGCGCCATCGTTGGTTTCGGTGCTCAGCATACCCGCTACCATATTTACCGTGCCATCATCGAGGGTGTGGCCTTTGCCTTACGGGAGGGCCTGGATGAGATTGTGAAGAAGACCCATAAGAAGCCGGATTATCTGGTTGTTTCCGGCGGTGGCAGCGATTCCGATATCGTCTTGCAGATCTTAGCCGATGTCTTTGGCATCGAAGTCCATAAGTCCGCTACCCCGCAGTCTTCCACGATTGGCGGCGCCATGAGCGGCTTCTTGGCCAACGGCACCTTTAAGACGCCGGAGGAAGCTGTCGCGGCGATGGTCAAGCCGGGTTATGTCATCAAGCCCAACACGGCGAATGTCGCCACCTACGATAAGCTCTATAAGAAGGTTTACCTGCAGATGTATCCGTCGCTGAAGAAAATCTATTCTAACGTCAAATACTTCACCTTGGAAACGAACGGAGCGGATTAGATGTCAGTGTTCTATATCCCGGATTTCCATGTCGTCGGCATTGGCTACAATGCCCTGAACAAGTCCCGGGATGATCTCCATAAGATTTATCAGGCTCTGCATTTTGAGCCGCTTTTGGACACGATTGTCACCTTAAACGACAACAAGGTCCAGTATTTTGCAGCCAACACCGATGTGTTGGGGGATTATGTGGAGCAGGTCATCAATGCCATCGATACCAAATGCAATGCTGATGACTTCCTCTTCATGGATTTCCCGTTCTCCATCAAGTTTGCCGGCTACTCCAAGATCGTTTCCTATGCCTGCACCAAAGGGGTGAAGGTCATTTTCTTCATCCACGACCTCGATGGCGTCCGTTTCCAGAATCCGCTGGTCAATCTGATCGACAGCTCCTGCCTGGATATGGCCTATTGTCTGATTTCGGCCTCCAAGGAGATGGATGACTGCCTTGTCAATTCCTTACGGGTCAATGCCGATATCCGCAAAGTCAATTACCGCTATTGGGATTATCTGACCCCGGATATCGATAACCGCCGCTGTGACGGTCTGATCTGCTTTGCCGGCAACCTGCTGAAGTCCAGCTTCATCTCGCAGATTCCGGATGATCTTCTCGATGCCGGCGTCAATCTTTATGGCAAAGGGATGCAGCCTAACTACAAAGGCAATTTCTGCGGTCAGTATGATCCACAGAAGCTGGTGGAGATGCTCGACGGCAAATTCGGTCTGGTCTGGGACGGCAAGAGTGCCCTTACCTGCACCGGCAATTTCGGCAAGTATCTGCGCATCAACACGTCCCATAAATTCGGTCTGTATTTAGCTACCAAGAAGCCCGTCATTGTCTGGGATAAGAGCAGCATTGCCGATTTCGTCATTAAAAACAAGATTGGCATTGCCGTGTCCTCTTTGAATGATATTGTTCCTTTGCTTTCATCGCTTTCGCTGAGCGGTTATGCGGAGATGAAGAAAAACATCCTTCCTTTGCGGAAGGATGTCATTAGCGGCGCTCATCTCTCCCGAGTCATTCTCGACAGCATGCGTCCGTATTAGTCGGCCTTCGTCTTAGTATCGTCGTCCTCGCCGGAAGCTTCGTCTTCCGGCTTTTTAGCATCATCATTGGCTTCCTGGATGGCAGCTAGGTTCTTGGCCTGAATATCATAAAGAGGATCGTTGTAGTGGGTCTCGAGATACCGGTCTTCGGCAATCAGCTTGTTGGTATCATCCAGCACCTTCTCCAGATCGGTGAATTCATCCTTGATGGCTAACAGATCGCAGGCTTTGTCGTAGTCGGAAAGGGAGGCATCCTGACCTTTGAGGATGTCAAAATAAGCGGTCAGGTTATCCTGAATGTCGTTGATGAAATCCAGATACAGGGTGGCATGTTGCTCCATCAGATAGATGAAGTCTTCCACGGAGCCGGCTTTCAGCTTGGCAAAGTTTGCCAGGTAGCTTTCCCGGAAAGTGGTTCCGAGGGCTTTGCCTTCGTTGGTCTCATCGGAATAGAAATCGGCGATGGTCACAAACTTAGCGGCGCTGTCCAGAAAAGAGGCATAGCCTTCCGTCATCTTCTTCTTGGCTTCTTCGGGCGTACCGACTTGCGGCAGATTCAGATCGTTATTCATGTTTCTTTTCTCCTCTTTCTTTGGCAATGGCGCCAATGACAGTCAGCAAGGATTTCTTATCCTCAAGATCCTCGGCACTGTCATCCAGCCGCGGTCTCTGGTAAGCAAGAATCTCTTTCAGCAAGGCATCTTCATCCATCTCATCCGGGGCTTGGAAGACATCTTTCTTCTCGCCTAACATATCGGCAGCATCGGCATTTTCCGGCACCAGATAGAAGGTCAGTCCGTTGTTCTCGATGCCTTCGGTCAGATCATCGATCCAGGCTTTCATCCGGTCACAGATGACCAGTCTTCGGAAGAAATCGCAGATGGTATCCTCGAAGGTCTCTTTGGACCCGTCGAAGCGGTCATAGAGCGGACTCTTCTGTGCCAGGACTTCCTTGCGTCCGTCATAGACGGAAAGGATATCCTCGACGAACTCCTTGGTGGCAATCTGGGAAGCGAAGAGCATCTCGGCTAAGGCATCCTTATCGGCGGCGGAATCAATCAGCGGATAAAGGAGGGACTGGGTGTCGGAGACACGGCTGGCGGCTTCGTCATCCGTCTTGGTGTCGATATCGATGGCATCCTTGCCTGAAAACTCAATCCGGATCGCTAAGAGGAAGGCTAAGTCAGCGATGACTTTCTGGTAGGCGACAAGGAGTTCTTGCGTCATCAGCTGTTCCAGGGAACGGTATTTATTTGTTTTCATAGCTTCTCTATTATATCTTTCATTAAAATAACTCGCTACTATTTTCCTAAGAGCGTATACTAATAACTAATTTTCAAAAGGATCATCAGCTATGACGAACTTATTATTGAAGCTTTTTGTGAAAGATTATCAGTCAACCGAGAAGGAGGAAGTCCGCAAGAGATACGGCCTTTTAGGCTCTTATTATGGATTGATCACCAACTTCCTGCTTTTCTTGGCCAAAATCGTCATCGGTGTCTTGATGCGGATGTACTCCATCGTGGCGGATTCCGTGAACAACTTATCCGACTTTGGCAACAACTTCCTCTCCATCTTCGGCTTCAAGATCTCGGCCAAGGCTGCCGACACTGACCATCCTTTCGGCCATCAGCGGATGGAATATGTCATCTCCCTGATCATTTCCTGTGTCATTATCGCCTTGGGCGTCGTGATGGGCTATCAGGGCACCTTGGATCTGATTGCCTTCTCGAAGTCAATGATGGATACCGGAAAGCCAGTCATCGATACGACCTTCTTAGCCAGCGATGGCAGCCAGGACAAAGTCAAACTGATTGTGACCTTGGTCATCCTGGTTTCGGCGGTCCTTATTAAGATCACCCAATCGCTTCTCTATCGCTCTTTAGGCAAGAAAATAAACTCAATGCAGCTGATCGCTTTAAGCAAGGATAGCCGTAATGACGTCATTTCCACTTCGCTCGTCATTGTCGGAGTTGTTATTACTTGGCTGACCGGTTATAACGTCGATTGCTTCTTCACGATTGCTGTCGCCGTCCTGGTTATCATCTCCGGTGTCGGCATTATGAAAGAGGCGGTGGAGATCCTGCTGGGTCAGGCGCCGGATAAGACCCTGATTGAGAAGATGATCAAGATGATCAAGAGCCATCCGGGCGTCTTAGGCATGCACGATTTGACGATGCATTACTACGGCAATGTCATTTATGCCGTCATCCATGTCGAGGTCGATGCCTCAAAGCCGGTGATGGAATCCCATGAGATGATCGATGAGATCGAACGGGAAGTCTATGGCGGCCTGAATATCGCTTTGACGATTCATATGGACCCGATCCTGGTCAACGATCCGGATACGGAGAAATACAAGAAGGTGGTGGAAGAGGCTTTGGAGGCTTATCCCTGCCAGATTTCCATGCATGACTTCCGGATTGTCAGCGCCAAGTCCTATGTGAACCTGGTCTTTGATCTGGTTATCCCGACGGAGCAGAACAACGATGCCGGCCGGGAAAAGATCCGCAAGGCCATTCATGACTATACCAACTATAAATTCGGGAAAGAGACCTTCCTGGTCGTCAGTTTTGATGACACCTTACAGGATTTCCTTGCCGGAACCGAGGTTGAAAAGAAGTTCTAGTTCATCTCTCAGCTAGTTTTTTAAATATAAATATATATAATATTTATGCTTGTTTTTTGAGTGAATCAAGAAAGGACTAAGTTCTATGGATCCAAACAATGATGTGAAGCAGGCTCCTCTCGATGAAGCAGCCTATGAGGCACAGCTGAACGATCAGGAGCAGCATCGCCGGGAGAAGCTTGAGCAGTATAAAGCCTTAGGAATCGATCCTTTTGGCCATAAGTTCGATGTCAATTCGAACGCCGAGACCCTCCGCAAGACCTATGACAGTCTGCAGCCGGAAGAGGTCAAGGAAGATGCCAAAGTCACCATCGCCGGACGTATTGTCCTGCTCCGCAAGATGGGCAAGGCTTCTTTCTTCACCTTGTTAGACCGGACCGGCAAGATCCAGGTCTATATCCGTCAGGATGTGGTCGGCGAAGCCAACTACGCCCTCTTCAAGATGGCGGATATCGGCGATATCTGCGGCATCGACGGCGTGATGATGAAGACCAAGACCGGTGAAGTCACCATCCGTGCCACCAGCTATACTCATCTCGTCAAGGCCTTACGTCCTTTGCCGGATAAGTTCCATGGTCTCTCCGATCCGGAGGACCGTCGCCGTAAGCGTTACGTGGATCTCATCGTCAACGATGATTCCCGTTATGTCGCTTTCATGCGTCCGAAGATTGTCGCTGCCATCCGCAAGTTCATGGATGGGGAAGGCTTCAACGAAGTCGAGACCTCCATTCTTTCTCCGATCCTTGGCGGTGCCAATGCCAAGCCGTTCATCACGCATTTCAATGCGCTTGATCAGGATTTCTATCTTCGCATCGCGACCGAGCTTGCCTTGAAGAGACTCTTGGTCGGCGGGATGGAGAGAGTCTATGAAATCGGCAGAATCTTCCGGAACGAGGGTGTGGATACCACGCACAATCCGGAGTTCACCACCATGGAAGCCTATCAGGCCTATGGCGATTTAAGCGATATGGAGAAGATGACGGAAGACCTGATCCATTATCTGGCTCGCACCGTGACGGGGAAGACCACCATCAACTGGCTGGGTCATGAGATTGATCTCAACCAGGATTTCCGCAAGGCCACGATGACTGAGCTCATCAAGGAGAAGTGCGGTGTTGATTTCTATCAGGTCAAGGATCTCAACGAAGCTTTGGAGTTAGCCAAGAAGTACGATGTCCCGGTCGAGAAGCACTTTGCCTGGGGTCACGTCCTCAACGCCTTCTTCGAGAAGTTCGTCGAAGAGACCTTGGTTCAGCCGACTTTCGTCTTACAGCATCCGGTCGATATCTCGCCGCTGGCCAAGAAGGATCCTAACGATCCGCGCTTCACTCAGCGTTTCGAGCTTTATGTTTCCACCAAGGAAATCTGCAACGCCTTCACCGAACTCAATGATCCTATCGATCAGCGGGCCCGTTTCGAGGAACAGATTGAAGAGAAGAAGAAGGGCAACGATGAAGCCTGCGAAGTCGATAATGATTTCTGCGAGGCTCTCGAATATGGTATGCCGCCGACTGGCGGTATCGGTTTCGGCATCGACCGTATGGTGATGATGCTTTTGGAGAAGGATTCCATCCGTGATGTTCTCCTCTTCCCGACCTTAAAGAGAAAGCAATAATCTGTGCCACTGCTCAGCGCCAAACGAACCTTCCGAAACGAATTTGATTTCGTCCATGATTACGCCAATGTTTCCTTTGACGAAGTACCTTTTCTTGACGCAGACAGCGTGGTTTTCAGTCATTTGGCTTATCTGCCGTTTGAAGAGACGACCTCAGCCGGTGAGACTTTCAAGCCTCAGACCATCCAACAGCTTTGCCTTCAGTATTTAGGCAATTATGATGTCTCTTCCGCTTCCTATTGTGTCTCTCCGGATGTCGCTTTGGCGATGTCCCTGCTGACCAGTCAGCGTTATGGTCCACTTCTGGTGGATCAGTTCCAATGTCATTTCTCCGATCCGGAGAAGACGCAGTTTGCGGCTTTGACGGTGCTGCTTCCGGATGGGTCCCTTGCCATTCTCTACCGGGGAACGGATTTCTCCATCACCGGCTGGAAGGAGAATTTCACCCTTTCCTGCTTCGCTGAGATTCCCGGTCAGCAACTGAGCCGGGCTTTCCTTAAGGAAGCCCTAACTCGGCATCCTTCGGCTTCTTTCCGTACGATGGGCCATTCCAAAGGCGGCAATCTTGCCGATGATAGCTGCTGTTACCTCTCACAGGACGAACAGAAACGGCTGCTTGCCGTCTACTGCCTGGATGCTCCGGGCCTGACCAAGGAAGTCTTCGCTTCCGCCGGCCATCAGGCCATTCAGGGCAAGATCATCCATCTCGTTCCGAAGGAAGATGCGGTAGGGATTCTCTTTGAAAGCGAACCGGTCACCTATGCCTTAGAGACCGGAACGCCGGATGACTATCTGAATGCCCATTTCCTCTACAACTGGAGGATTGAACAAGGTCAGCTGGTCAAAGCCAAGGACCGGGCAGCCCGGTCCAAGCTGCTGATGGCTGCCTGCCGGGACTTCCTGGATACCTATCTGAAAGATTCCAGCCTCCGTCTGGCTACCGTCACGGCCATCCTCAACACGCTCGACCGCACCGGTGTCCATGACGCCCGAGTTGTCTTCGATGATCCGGTCTCGTTCCTGCATGTCTTTATGGCCGCGAGCCGTCAGAATAAGAAAGAACATGCCTTGATTCAGGCCTGCTTACGGGACCTGATTGCCTGCTTCCAAAAGAATTGGGGTTCCTACCGTAAAGATCTGAAAGCCGAGAAGTCGCCGAAATAAAGGAGAGTATCATGAAACTATCGAAAGCTGTCGCCCTGGCGATTCTGAACGAGGGTCTCAAGACTGGTGCCGATTATGCGGAGATCTATTTTCAGGACAACCGTTCCAACTCCTATGCCCGTCGGTATAAGAAAGTCTACGATGTCAATAAAGCCGTCACCTCGGGTGTCGGCATCCGTCTTCTGAAAAAGGAACGCTGCGTTTATGGCTATACGTCCGACCTTTCCAAGAAGGCTTTATTGAAGCTGGCCGGCGATCTGGCCCTCGGCTTTGAGGGAACGCCTGTCAAAACGGTGACGAGCCTGACCAAGAAGATGTTCAAGAATCCGAACCTGATTGAGATTGCTCATTCGGCCTGGACGACAGAACAGAAATTGGCTTATCTCGAAGCCGGTGAGAAGGCTGCCTTTGCTGCCTCGGACAAGGTGGTCGATGTCTTCACCCGTCTTTTCGAAGAGGATGAAGCCGTCGAAATCTATAATTCCGATGGTCTGATGACCGAAGATACCCGTGTCCGTACCCGTCTTATCGGCATGGCCATTGCCAGCGACGGCAAACAGTTCCAGTCGGCTTATGAAGGCCCGGGTCTCTCCTGTGGCTTGGAGCTGCTGAATAAGATCAGCTTCACGGATTTGATGACGAAGCTGAGCAATCAGGCCGTGAGTCTCTTGACTGCCGATGACGGTCCTTCGGGTGAAATGCCGGTTGTCTTAGGCAATTATTTCGGCGGTGTTCTTTTCCATGAATCCTGCGGCCATCCGTTGGAAGGCAGCGCCATCTCCCATAAGACCAGTCCCTTCACCGGGAAACTCGGTCAGGTGATTGCCTCGCCGATTGTTTCGGCGGTGGATGATGGCACGATTGCCAATGGCTGGGGCACCGAGTCCGTCGATGATGAAGGCATTGCTCCGACCCGCAATCAACTGATCAAGAACGGTGTGCTGACGTCGTATATGCTGGACCGTTACACCTCCCGGAAGATTCCGGGCGAGCTTTCTCCGACCGGTTCCTGCCGTCGTGAGAGCTACCGCTATCTGCCGACGACCCGGATGACCAACACCTATATCGATAACGGAACGTCGACGCCGGAAGAGGTGATTGCTTCCGTTAAGGATGGCATCTACTGCTTAGGCTTTACCGGCGGTCAGGTGGATCCCAGCACGGATCAGTTCATCTTCACCAGCGATATTGCCTACAAGATCAAGGACGGCAAGATCGATAAGATGATCAAGCCGGTTTCTTTGATTGGCTATGGCTACGAGATTCTGCCGCGGATTACGATGGTTGCCAATGATCTGTCGAGGGCTCCGGGTGTCTGCGGTGCTGCCTCAGGCAGCTGTTATGTCGAAGTCGGACAGCCGACGCTCTTGATTTCCAAGATGCTGGTCGGCGGACAGGGAGGCAATGATTAATTATGTCCATCAATCTCAATCATTATTTTGCAGCCGCCAAGAAGTATTCGCTCTCGCCGTTCCAGCTGACCTACACGGTTTCGACCGAGACCTCGGTCGCCTTCTTCAATCAGGAAGTCGAGGCCCAGCAGATCGGTACCGCTTTTGATATTGCCGGTCAGGCTATCCTCAACGGCAAGAAGGGTTCCTTTGCGACCGACCGTATCGACAAGGATACGCCGGAACTGATGGCTCAGACGATTGCCGAGACAGCTAAATTCGGCAATGACGATTCTGCCAATAACTATTTCAAAGGCGGACTGAAGTATAAGAAAGCAAAGATTCTCTTGAAAGATTTCAAAGAAAGCAATCTCGCTGAACTCCGTTCGGTTGGCTTAGCGATTGCCAAAGAAGCTCAGGCCCAGGATCCGCGGGTCAGCAAGGTCGAGCTTTCCCTCTCCATGATTGAATCGTCTTCCCTGAAGGCCAATGACCTGGGGATGAAGGCCAAAGAGAAGTCGGCTTTCTATCAGGGCTATATCAGTGTGGTCTGCGAAGACAGCGACAAAGAGCCCAGAAGCGGCGGTGAGGTTTTCTATAGCTTCCACTCCGTCAGTGATCTGGTCGAGCAGTCGCACAAAGCCATCAAGATCGCGGTGAAGAATGCCGTCGATTTCTTCAAATCCGGTCCGGTTCCGTCCAAGACCTATAAGGCCGTTTTACAGCCGGGCTGTGTCTCGTCGCTCTTGGATTTCTATCTTTCGCAGCTCAATGCCAAAGCGGTGCAGAAGCATCTGTCAGTCTTTGAAGGCAAGGTCAATCAGCCGATTGCCTCGCCTAAGCTGACCCTGCTTCATACGCCGCATGCCACGGCCATGGCTGCCACCAGCTATGATTCCGATGGTGTTCCGACTCAGGATTTTGCCATCATCAAGAAGGGCGTCCTTCAGGATTACTTCTATTCCCTGGAGACGGCCAACATCGATAAACGTCAGTCCAATGGCTGCTCCAGCGGTCGCGGCAACGGCTCGCCGATTGTCGTGACGGTCAAGCCTGGCAAGATGAGTGTCGATCAGCTCTTAGCCAAGATGGGAACCGGTCTCTATATCAGCGATATCAGCGGCCTGAATTCCGGCATTGATTCCCAGACCCTGAACTTCTCGCTTCCCTGCCAGGGCTATTGGGTGGAGAACGGCAAGATCGTCAAGGCCGTGTCGATGATTATCGTCGCCGGTAACCTCAAGGATGTCTTTGAAAACGTCAAAGCCGTGGGCAATGACAGTCTTTTGCGGGACAGCACGATCACACCTTCGTTGCTGATCTCCGGATTGGCTTTCTCAGGAAAATAGTCGATGGACGAAAAAGAGAAGACGTCTTTTACCGCGGATGAGTTAGAGAAGGAGCGGAAAAGAGACCTCTTTCTTATGGTGCTGTATATCGTCTTAGGCTCGCTGATCGTGGTGGGCGGCTTCTTTATGATTCTTTTCGGCACCATTGCTTTCGGCAATGCCGGGATGCCCCTGGCCTTTGGCGGAATGGGCATGTTCTTCTTGGGAAGCTCCGTCTTTTCATTGCTGGCGGTTAATGCCGCTCATCGCTATGGCAAGGCTGTCTATGGGACGTTTGCTCCGGCTCTGGCCAAGGAGAAGTTTGAGAATTATTCGTTCTCCTTTGAAGAGCTGGATTCTCAGACGCTGTCGCTCGTGAAGCCCAAGAGCAAGCCCCCTTTCAACAGCGATTGTTCGTCCGCTAAAGGAACCCTGCGGCTGATGCCTTTCAAGGCGGTCTATTACCAGTTCATGAAACCGGGCAAAGGACATCCGGATCCTGGCTATGGGGTTTGGCTTTCCTTTACCTGCGTCAACCCGACGGATATTCCCTTCATCATCCACCAGCATCAAAGCCCGGATTTCTTCTGGGATGAGACCTGCAAGACCAAAATCCCGACGGAATCGGCGGCTTTCGATGCTGCCTTTGATGCCTGGGTTCCTTCAAGAGAGGTAGGTTACCGGGTAGTGACGCCTCAGGTGATCGACGGCCTCAATTTCCTCAGCGAGCAGTACCATGCCCATCCGAATGTTTACGCTCAGGGATATCAGGTCTGGGTCTATCTGGATGACTATCAGGGACACTTCGATCTGAAGCTGACCAAACCGGTCACGGAAAGCTCTCTGGAAGCCCTGAAAAACGAGATTCTGATCCCCTACTTTGTTGCTTACAGTCTTAATCTTTTGTAAGTTTTAGGCTCTCCTTTGACGGTTTTCTTTCTTTTCAAAAGAAAAAACCGAAATTCTCCTTTTTCTTCTTCTTGTAAATTTGTCTTTCTCTCTCTATACTAATAAGGCTTAGTAATTAGCGAGGTTCGAATGATTCAAAACATTATGCTGGCATCGAAGGATACAACGCCAATCCAGATTGTTCTTCTGGTATTGTCTTTTATCCTGATTATCATCACATTGCTTCAGTCGGGCAAATCCGAAGGTGCTTCTGCAGCCGTTATGGGCGGCAGCAAGATGAACATCTTCACCCGTACCAAGGAACGAGGCGCGGACAAGATTATGACGATCATCACAGCTATCTTCACCATTGCCTTCTTCGTTACCGCACTCTTAGCTAATTACTTGAATTAATTGAGGAAATAGGGGGCAATCACAAACGCCCCCTTTATTTTTATAAACACATGACAGAAAAAGATCTTACGTCGTTACTGAAAGGGCAAACCCTGACCCTGGACGCCATCCGCCTAAAGTTGGAGGCGGTGACGACTCAGGCCAAAACCGAGCTGGACAATCTTTTAGCCCACTTGGAATATCAGGGTGTGGTAGGCATCCATGATCAGACCTACTACCTTTTAGAGGATCAGGATATCGTTTTAGCCAAGGTGGCCCTGAAGAAGCGGAACTTCGTGGTTCTCGATGCCATTCCGGGCGGCTATGAAATCAAGATTTCCGGCGAGGAAGCCGATGGTCTTCTTTTAGGAGATCTGCTTTATCTTAAGGAAGCCCAGGGCCTTTACCATGCCATCGATTATCTGAAGCCGGTGGATTCGTTCAAAGGCCGCTATTCCCTGACCGCCAATGGCAAGGAGCAGTTGTTGGTCGATTATCTGAATCAGTGCGGCAAGACCGTCCTGATTTCCTCGGTGGACAAAGCTATCCGCAAGGAGATCAACCAAGGCGATTTGGTGCTGGGCAAGATTCAGAGCTACGTCAATCATACCTATACCGTCGAGATCACTAAGATTCTGGTCAAGGCGGATTCCGTCGGCAGCGATATTTCCATGATCATCTCCTCCAATGACGCGCCGCTGGAATTCCCGGAAGCCGTCGTGGAAGAAGCCAAATCCATGCCGACGGAACTGAAGGCAGAAGACTATCAGGACCGCAGTGATTTCCGTGACGAGACGGTGGTCACCATCGATGGCACCGACAGCCACGATTTCGATGATGCTGTCTCCATCCGTGCTTTAGGCAAGGGCTATGAAGTCATGGTCCATATTGCCGATGTCACGCACTATGTCCTTCCCAACCATCCGCTGGATAACGAAGCCATCTATCGCGGCACGTCGATCTATGTCGCTGACCGGGTCGTTCCGATGCTGCCTTTTGAGCTGTCCAACGGCATTTGCTCTCTGAATCCGGATGTCGACCGTCTGACCCTGACCTGCATCATGGATCTGGATACCTTGGGCAATGTCTTCTCTTCGAAGATTGTCCAAAGCGTCATCAAGAGCCATGGCCGGTTAACCTATGATCAGGTCAATCAGTTCTTTGCCGGCAAGGCCGTCGATCTCAGCGATGAGATCAAGAAGACGCTGACCTTGCTTCATACCTGCTCCCAGCAGATCCGTGCCCGGCGGGAACGCCAGGGTGCGATGAAGCTTTCTTCGACCGAGCTGAAGTTCAAGCTGGATGAGAATGGCCAGCCTACTGATGTCGCCAAGGAAGTTCAGGGCGAAGGCGAGAAGATGATTGAGGATCTGATGATCATCGCCAACTGCGAGATTGCCAAGCTGCTCAAGAGCCATCATGTTCCGGTTCTTTACCGTGTCCATGAGAATCCGCCGACGGAGAAGCTGATTCAGCTCAAGGATTTCATCAAGAAGATGAATCCGAAATTGTTGGCTTCTTTCCCGAAGACCAATGATATTTCCGGTGTCCGTCTCAATGATTTCCTGGCTTCCATTCCGGATACGAATTTGCGGGATGTTTTATCGTATATGATGCTGAGAGCCATGGCGAAGGCCAAATATTCCCCAGAGGAATTAGGCCATTTCGGTCTGGCTGAACCTTATTATTGCCACTTCACCAGCCCGATCCGCCGTTATCCGGATGACATCATCCATCGGCTGGTCCGGGATTATCTGATCCAGAACAAGGTCTGCGATGAGGATGCGGTCTATGCCTATCTCGATGATATGGGAGACAAGACCAGCGCTGCCGAGGTCCGTGCCGATTGCGTGGAGCGGGAAGTCGATGATCTCGAATCCAGCAAGTACATGACCCAGCATATCGGTGAAGTCTACCATGGCAAGATCACTGGCATTGTCCAGCGCGGTGTTTTCGTGGAGACGGAGCTTGGCATCGAAGGCTTCTTAGCTTTCCACTGCATGCATGGCGATGTCTTCTTCTTTGATGACCGTTCCTATTCCGTGATGGGCAAGCATCATCCGGAGCTTTCCTTCACGATTGGCACGCCGATCGATGTTGCCGTCTTAGCCGCCAATCCGAAGAAAGAGGAAATCGATTTTGCCACGCCGGAGTTCTATACCGCCAATGCCGTCGATCTGTCGGAGGAGGATCGTGAAGACCTTTCTCTCAATGGACTGAAGGTCTATGACGAGGATGAGGACTTCCGTCCGATGACCAGCCATCCGCGCTTCCGCGAGGATGATCGGGGTGACTATCGTTCCCATGATGACCGTGGGGATTACCGTTCGCATGACGATCGTGGCAGCTACCGCTCTCACGATGACCGGGGCGACTATCGCTCCCATGATGACGATCGCGGTCCGTCCCGCTATGGCGATGAGCATCGTGATTTTCATCGTTCCGACCGCAATGATTCCTATCGGGGCGGCCATTCTTTCCGCCGTGATGATTCCCGGGGTTCTTCCCGTTTCAATGACCGTCCTGCCGATACCGGCAGTTTCGATTCGCAGGCCAAGCCGGTGAGTGAGGAGGATTCGTTCGATCGGAAGCCAAAGCGTCCGACCTATGCGGATCATCAAGGCTATTCGGCCGTGAAGTCTCATGACAATGACGGTGAACGCCGTTCGTCTTATGGTCAGGACCGTGGGAATCGTTATTCCCATTCGGACTACGGCCATCGGGATGAGGACCGTTCTTCCTATTCCCATGAAGGCCGTTCGGACGATCGCCGAAGCGACTATCGTTCCCGCGATGACCGCGGTCCGTCCCGCTATGGCGATGAGAGACGTGACTATCATCGGTCGGATCGGAACAGCTCTTATCGGGGCGGTGGTTCCTATCACCGGGATGACAGACGTTCGGGTCGGAGAAACTTTCACAAGTCTTCGGATGACGGAAACAAGGATAACTAACCACGATGAAGGAAGAGACGAATGCCGGTGAGAAGCTTATCACGACGAACCGCAAAGCCCACTTCAATTATTTCCTCAGTGACTTCCAGGAAGCGGGTATTGCTCTTTTAGGCAGCGAAATCAAAGCCATGCGGTTAGGCCATTGTTCTCTGGATGACAGCTATGTCATCATCAAGAACAACGAAGCCTTTATCCTCAACATGAACATTCCGCTGTTCCAGGAAAACGGCATCTTCTCGCATGATCCGGTCCGAACCCGCAAGCTGCTACTTCATAAAGCCCAGATTCTCCGCCTCGAGGAAGCCTCGACCCGGGAGGGTTACACCATTATTCCCATCCGTGTCTATCTGAAAAAGGGATATGCCAAGGTTCAGATTGCTTTAGGCAAAGGCAAGAAGAACTGGGATAAGCGGGCGACCATCAAGGAGCGGGAAACCAAGATCATGGTGGCTAAGGCGACGAAACGGCAAGGCTGACAAAAAAGGAAATGTCTGGAATCCACAGCGGACTCCAGACATTTTTTTCATCAGACACTTAAGTGTCTTAGCTTGGCCGGTGAAAGGCCTTTTGGCAGAAAGAGGTATGCCAACTCGAAGGGCTAACCTCAGCCCCGGATGCGGAATGATGGAATGTCACTAATCGGCCAAAAGGCCTTTTTCTCCTTTCCGGAGCTTACGGGACCTGACCAGCCCCAAGACTTGCTTTAAACAGACGGCGCTGAAAGCATTCGGAGTCCTTCCTCCAGGATGTTCTTGGCGGCATTGATGTCCCGGTCGTGAGACTGATGACAGTTCGGGCAGACCCATTGACGGACACCGAGATCCTTGGCCTCATGGTTGCGGTAACCGCAGTTGCTGCAGATCTGAGTGGACGGATAATACTTGTCCACCCGGATCAGCTGGCGGTGATACCATTTGGCTTTGCTTTTCAGCTGGACAAAGAATTCTCCTAAGCAGGCTTCGACGGAGGATCGGACCAGGTGATGATCGGCTTTCAGCTCCACCGGAGCAAAGGTTTCCACCACCAGGATCTTGTGCTTCTTCACCAAATCCAAGGTCAGCTTATTGATGAAATCTTTGCGCTGGTTGGTGAGATGCTCGTAGATCTTGGCAATTTTCAGGTGGACTTTCCGGTAGTTGGCTGACCCTTTCTGACAGTGAGCCAGGATCCGGTTGAGGCGGTTGAGCCTGGCTTCGTTGACTTGGAAGAAACGGGGATTGAGGACCTTCTCGCCATCGGAGGTGACTACGATCTCATTGAGGCCGACGTCGATGCCGATGGGATGGCCGTCTCCCTCGATAGGAAGACTGGGGTCTTTGGTTTCATACTGGACGGAAAGGTAATACCGGCCCAGCTGAGTCTTGGTGATCCGAGCGGAAATATAGCGGCCGCTGAAAGGCGGAATGCCGCGGGTCTCGATGATGCCGATTCCTTTGAGCGGAAGAAAAGCTTTCTTCTTGGTGCGGTTCATTTTCAGGGCTAGGGTTCCTTTGTCTTCGTAGGGAGCCGTTAGCGGAACCAGAAAGAAGGTTTTGTGGCTGTCCTTGCTGAAGAAGAGGGCGTGATAGTCTTTGGCGTGGGAATAGTTGAACTGTTTCAGGGCATAGCTGGAAGCCAGGAAAAGACATTCGTCGCTATAGATGGGATAGCGTTGGCTGTACTCCGCTTTCTTCTCTTTCATAAGCTGATGGTAGATCTGACCAAAGGAAAGGGACTTGCCTTTTTCTTTGGCTTCGCCCGCCTTTGTCAAGGCTAAGTTGAAGACTTCCGCAAAGAGCTGCAGATAGTCATCGATGATTTCTTTCTGATCCAAGGTCGGATAGAGCTGAGCCTTCATTCCTTTGTACATGGCTAACAATCTCCTTCACTCTTTATTGGTGCGGAAAATGTTTTTTGTCCAACAAAACGAAAACTTTTTTGGACTTTCGTTGGGTTGCTCTTAACTAAACAAATTATCTATGCTAAAATATCGAGTGGTCAAGCCTTAAAAAATGGAGGAGTATTTAAATGGCCAAAGCAAAGAAGACAAAGAAGGTCGTTAAGGCAGTCGTTAAGGCTGAAAAGACAAAGTACGTTGCTGGGCAGTATGTCTATGCATTCAAAGATGCATATGGCTTAGGAAAGCCGTTATTAGGCGGTAAAGGCGCTGGCCTTGCCGAAATGACTCACATCGGAATCCGTATTCCGGATGGTTTCACTATTACGACTGAAGCCTGCACGTTATATTATGATTCCGGCAGAAAGATTCCGGCTGACTTGGTCAAACAGATCAAGGATGGCGTCAAGGAACTCGAGAAGAGAACCGGCAAGACTTTCGGTAAGGGTCCGAATCCGCTGCTTGTTTCCGTCCGGTCGGGAGCAAGGGTGAGCATGCCCGGCATGATGGATACGATACTCAATCTCGGGCTCAACGATGATACAGTGAAGGCCCTTGCGATCCGATCCGGCAAGGAAAGATTCGCTTATGATTGCTACCGTCGTTTCATCCTTATGTTCACCAACATCGCCATGGGCTTATCCCGTGATGAGATGGATGGCATGCTCGATGATGTGAAGAAGAGACTGAACCTCAAGAACGATTATGAAGTTCCGGTCGATGAACTGAAGAAGCTCATCGAGAAGTATAAGGTCTACTACAAGGGTAAGTTCGGTGTTGATTTTCCGACCGATCCTCAGGTTCAGTTAATGACCGCTGTCAAGGCCATTTTCCATTCTTGGGATAATGAGCGTGCCAACCTCTATCGGAAGATGAACAATATTCCGTATTCTTGGGGCACGGCTGTCAACGTCCAGATGATGGCTTTCGGCAACATGAATGATCAGTCCGGAACCGGTGTCGGTTTCACTCGTCATCCTACCGATGGTGTCAAAGAGATCTTCGCTGAGTACCTTATCAATGCTCAGGGCGAGGATGTCGTTGCCGGTATCCGTACTCCTCTGCACATCGATGCTCTGAAGAAGCAGCAGCCGAAGATTTATCAGCAGCTCGTTGATTCTGCTGAGAAGCTTGAAAATCACTACAAGGATGTTCAGGATTTCGAGTTCACTGTTGAGGATGGTATCCTTTACTTCCTCCAGACCCGTAACGGCAAGAGAACAGGTGTTGCCGGCCTCAAGATCGCTACCGATATGGTCAAGGAAGGTCTCATCAATGAGCAGGAAGCCTTACTGAGAGTTGATCCGCGTTCGTTGGATCAGCTGCTCCATCCTACTTTCGTTGAATCCGAACGTAAGAAGGCTGTGGTCATCGGTCACGGCAATCCGGCTTCCCCGGGTGCGGCTGTCGGTGGCATTGTCTTCAATGCGGAAGATGCTCAGGCCAAACGTGCGGCCAACAAGGATGTTAAGCTGATCCTTGTCCGTGCTGAGACTTCTCCGGAAGATCTTGGCGGTATGGTCTCTGCCGATGGTATTCTCACTGCCCGCGGCGGTATGACGTCGCATGCGGCTGTTGTCGCCCGTCAGATCGGTAAGTGCTGCATCACCGGTTGCGGTGAGGCTGTCATCAACGAGAAGGCGAAGACGATGACCTTAGGTGGCAAGACCTTCAAGGAAGGCGATGTCCTTTCCATCAATGGTTCGACTGGTGAAGTCTACCTTGGCGAAGTCAAGACCGAGGCTGCCGGTGTCAATGGCAACTTTGCTACCGTCCTGAAGTGGGCTGATAAGTATGCCAAGATGAGAGTCTATGCCAACGCGGATACTCCTGAAGAAGCTCAGAAGGCTGTTGAGTTCGGTGCCCGTGGCATCGGTCTCTGCCGTACGGAGCATATGTTCCGTCAGGCTGGCCGTCTCTTCCTTATGCAGGAGATGATTCTTTCTTCCACCACGGAAGAAAGAGAGAGCTGGTTAGCTAAGCTTGAGCCGTATCAGGAAGATGATTTCTACAAGATGTACCTCGCCCTCGGCGGTGTCAACATCAATGTCCGTCTCCTTGATCCTCCGCTCGATGAATATCTTCCTAAGACGGAAGAGGATATTGCTGCGGTTGCCAAGTCGACCGGCAAGTCCGTCGAAGCTGTCAAGGCCCGTGTCAATGAGCTTCATATGACCAACCCGATGATGGGTCTCCGTGGCTGCCGTCTGGATGTCGTTTATCCGGAAATCGGCCGTATGCAGGCTACTGCCATCATCAAGGCTGCTCTGCATGCTGAGGAAGATCTGTCCAAGAAGAAGGGCAAGAAGGTTACCATCACCGCTTCCATCATGGTTCCTCAGGTTGTCGCCGAGAAGGAATTCAAGTTCGTCAAGGATTTGGTTTCCGAAGTCGCCGACAAGATCATTGCTGCTTCCAAGTTCGATAAGAAGATGAAGTATATTGTCGGCACGATGATCGAGACTCCTCGGGCCACGATCACGGCTGGCGAGATTGCCAAGGATGCTGCCTACTTCTCTTATGGCACCAACGATCTCACACAGTTCACCTTCGGCTTCTCCCGTAACGATTATTCGTCCTATGTCGGCAAGTATCTTGATAACAACCTCATTGATTTCGATCCGTTCAAGACTCTTGATAATGTCGGTGTCGGCAGACTGATTGCTCTTTCTGTCAAGGAAGGCAAGGCAGCCAATCCGACGCTCCATTGCGGCATCTGCGGCGAGACCGGCGGCGATCCGGAGTCCATTGCCTACTTCAACCAGTATGGCTGCGACTACGTCTCCTGCTCTCCGTTCCGTGTTCCGGGTGCTCGTCTTGCTGCTGCCCAGGCTCAGATCAGAGCTGAAGGCAAGTACAAGTATTAGTTTCTTCCTACCGTTACTCCAGGGGCTGCCTTCGGGCAGCCCCTTTTTGTTGCCGTTTTAAGGTATACTAGTAAGGAAACAAAGGAGATATGACTATGGAAGCTATCGAAAAGGATACGTTTGATTTCACCTGTCCGACCCGGATGATCTATCGTCCCAACGGCGTCGGGCTGATCGGCAAGATCATCAAGGAAGACTACCATTTCAGCAAGGTCTTTCTGATTTACGGCGGGGCCTCTCTGAAGAAGAGCGGCGCCTACGATAAGATCACGTCATCCCTGAAAGAGAATGGAATCGATTTCAAAGAGTATTCTGGCATCCATGCTAACCCGGACATCAGCGATGTCCTGGCTATCCTGAACGTCGCCAAGGTCTATCAGCCGGAACTGATCTTAGCCTGTGGCGGGGGCAGTGTCATCGACACCGCCAAGAGCGTTGCCAACGGCTATTACTATGACGGCAACCCGCTCGACTTCAATAAGCGGATCATCGCTCCGCTCCATGCCCTGCCCGTGGCAACCATCCTGACGCTGGTAGCCAGTGGCAGTGAGATGTCGGATTCGTGTGTCATCTCCGACCGGGCCCATCATTTCAAGAACGGCTTCAACAGCATCACCAACCGCCCGCTCTTCTCGTTGCTGGATCCGACGTTGACCTATTCGGTGCCTCCCTATCAGACAGCCATGGGTCTCATTGATATGTTCTCCCATTCGTTTGAGCGCTTCTTCTCAGCCTCCCATCCTTTTGAACCTTGCGATAATCTCGCTCTTAGCATCCTTAAATCCATTGTCGAAGTTTCTTCGAAAGTGATGGCTCATCCGGAGGACTATGACAGCCGGCGTGCGATGATGATCTGCGGGACACTGGCTCATAACGGCGTGACGAGTTACGGCAAGCGATTCAGCTTCCCGATTCATCAGGCCGAGCACCGTTTATCCGGTGCCTATCCGGAGCTGACCCACGGTCAGGGCATCGCCCTTTTGATGCCAGTCTTCCTAACGCTGAACAAAGCCAAGCTGACCATGAAGATCCAGGAGTTAGGAACGGCCGTCTTTGCTGTCCCCAAGGAAAGTGATCCTGAGGCAACGATTGACGCCCTGAAGGCCTGGCTGGGTTCTTTCCCGATTTATCCGAGCTTTGAAAAACTTCCCTTCAGCGTTGATCCGAAGGATGTCGAGAAGGCCGAGCAACTTTTGCTAATCAAAGCATAACTTTGCGATATAATAATAAAGCTTACGTGTGCTAATCACAGGAGGTCGTCTTTATGGATGAAGAAAAACAGCCCGAAACAACCGAGCCTACAGCCAAGAAAGACTTTTATGATTTCAATGCGTCGTGGATTCTGATGTTTGTCTATATCGGCTTTTTAGCCAGTATGATTTTCTGGCAGCGGAACATCTTCAATGCCATGTACAACCCGGAAGACTACAACTACTTTGTCTTTATCTTCATCAGCTTCCTTCTGGGCATCGTCGCGACTTTCTTAATCTATAACTTAGGAAAGCTTCTGGCGGCCAAGATTGCGGGCTACGACATCGTCTATACCAAGCTGGCCGGTTTCACCATCGATCACTCCAAAGCCAAGGTCAAAGTCAGCTTCCATATCCTGGAAATCGGCGATGTGGAGATGAAGTTTGCTCCCAAGAGCGATGACATCAAGCGGAATCCGGCCCTGATCTTCTTCGGCGGCTTCCTCTTCGAACTGATCGTGGTCGCCATTGGTCTGGCCATGTTCTTCGTCTTTGCCTTCAACAAGGGAGCCAATGCCAATAGCTTCCTTGGCTATATGTTCCTCTTCGGAACCTTGTATGGCTTAGTCATTCCGCTGTATGAGTCGATGCCCTTCCGGCAGGATTCCCCGAATGATATGTTCAACTTCCTCAACACCAAGAAACCGGAAGAGAAGGAAGCCTACAACCTTCTTAACATCAACCGCAAACGGGAACTCAACGGTCAGGACTTCCTGGTTCCGGCCCAGTCTACCCTCGATACTTACTATCCGATCCATGTGCTCTATTACGTCTACCTCGACCATCTCTATAAGAATGAGCTGGAAGCCGCTGTCTCCGTTCTCGATGCCATGAAGCTCAACAAGAAGAAGTTTGATGATACGGAACGTTACCTGCCTGCCTCGGAATCCCTCTATCTCCGCTACCTGATCGATGATGAGACCGGTGCCGATAACCTCTATCTCACCCTCAAAGGCGAAGAGAAATCCGCCATCACCAACCCCAGCGATCTTGCCGACTTCCGGACCAGTCTTCTGGTCTTAGGCTACATCTCCTCCGATAAGGAAGCCATCCAGGATCTGCTGAAGAAATATCACGCCAAGCTCGCTGGCCTGGAGCCTTCCGACCGGGTCAAGAAAGAGCAGGCCCTCTTCGATCAGGCCTACAAGACCTTGCGCAGCAAGAAGCCGGATCTGGGCTTAGCCGAAACGTACTAATTGAAAATAAACAGCGTCCCCCTCTTGAAAAAAATCAGGAGTTTCGTATAATAGGGGACGCTGTTTTCTTTGGGGATGTTACGGTCTCGACGGGGTGGGAAGACTTTTGGACGCAGTGGGGCGGTTTCCTTAAAGACCGACACAATCACAAGTGCCAATAAACCTGTCATGATGCACATTCCGACCATGCAAATGGCTCGGATGGCTGCCTAAGCTTCGGCTTAACAACCAATTCGGGAGCTTATAAACTCCCCCGTGCGCCTAAGAAGAATCTCTTCGGTTCTGTCTTCTTAGTTCATTAGATCCGAAGTCAGCTCGTCATGTTGCTTCTGGCGGGCTTGGACTAATCCCAAGCAATCGGGAGACGGACGGCCGCTTATGACCCTCGTCTTCTTAAATCAACCGTAAGATAAACTGTAGTATCCAAAAGGCGACCGACTTCGGACGCGGGTTCAACTCCCGTCATCTCCACCAATAGCGTAAATGCCCTAGCAATAGGGCTTTTTTAATTCAGCCAACCCGTCCGATGTCGGCCCCGTTGACCGAGAATCTTCTTCGCTTTCTCCGTCGGGCTTGTATAATAAACGAAAGAGAAACACACATCATGGATTATCAAAAAGCAAGTCAGTACTGGGTCGAGAAGGACAGCCAGAGCGTGAAACTGGATAAGACCGCTCTCCAACAGGAGATCGTCAGCTATCTTAGCTCTCACCATACCTTGGCGTTAGCCACGGCCGATAAGACCGGCTATGTCCGTAACACCCCGCTCGAGTATGACTATTTCAAAGGCTGTCTTTATATCCTTTCCGAAGGCGGGAAGAAGTTTGTCGGACTGGCCGTCAATCCGAAGGTTTCCGTGGCCGTCTTCGATGCCTATCAGGGATTTGGCAAAACCTACGGGATGGAAATCCAGGGGACCTGCACGATCAAGGAAATCGAGGATCCCGACTATCAGGACTACCTGGCCTTCAAGAAGATTCCGGTAGCCACACTTGAAAAGCTTCCCTCGCCGCTCCACTGCCTTATCATCTCCGTGGATGAAGTCGATTTCCTCAACTCCGATTTCCATACCAAATACCACGTTGACAGCAGACAGCACTATACTATGCCTAGGTTTAGCGACCATGTCTGAAATGACCAAGGTGGCGATGGTTGAAGCTTTAAAAAAGCTTCTGATTACCAAGCCCATTACGAAAATTACCGTTAGTGATATCACCGATGCCTGTCAGGTTAACCGGATGACTTTCTATTATCACTTCAAGGATATTTATGATCTGTTGGAATGGGGAATCATCAATGAGGGACAAAAGATCCTGGCTGGCAACAAAACGGCAAAGACGTGGCAGCAAGGCATGAAAAACATCTTTGAGACGGCCTTGGAAAACAAGGCTTTTGTTACCAACGCTTACCATTCCTTGGGAAGAGAACGAACTGAGAAATATCTCGATGAACCGGTTTTTGATTTAACCTATGGTGTCGTCAATGAGGAGTCCAAAGGAATGTCTGTCAGCGAGGAAAACAAGGTTTTCATCGCTCAGTTCTATAAATATGCTTTGATTGGCCTGGTCCTGGACTGGGTTCGTAACAATATGAACGAGGACTATCATTTGATACTGGCCAAGATGGACACGGTCCTCAGTGGGGAAACTAAGACTGCCCTTTTGAAATTCCGCACCGACAAAGCCTAGCTCTACTACACTTTTATATAAGTGATTAAAATTTAATCAAAACCTTGAAAGTGTTTATGTTGTCTTCTTTTTCTTTTTCCTATACTCCGGTTGTCATTGGATAACAGGAGGTAAAGATCATGTATTATTCAAGCGGCAACTATGAGGCGTTTGTTCATCCGAAGAAGCCGGAAGGGATTGAAAAGAAATCAGCCTATATCGTCGGCACAGGCTTGGCGGCTCTATCCGCTGCCTGCTATCTTGTCCGTGATGCCCAGATGCCGGGAAAGAACATCCATATCCTAGAGATGGGACCTGCCGCTGGCGGTGCCTGCGACGGAACGTTGGTTCCTGAAGTCGGCTATGTGATGCGGGGTGGCCGTGAAATGGATAACCATTTCGAAGTCATGTGGGATCTTTTCCGTTCCATCCCTTCGATTGAGACGGAAGGAGAGACGGTCCTGGATGAGTACTATTATCTTAATAAGGAAGATCCCAACTACTCTCTTTGCCGGGCCACCGTCAATCAGGGCAAGGATGCCCATCTGGACAAGAAGTTCGGTCTCTCTGACAAAGGGGCTGCCGAGATTGCCAAGCTCTACCTTACTCCTAACGAAGAGCTCTATAACAAATCCATCACGGATGTTTTCGATGACGAGGTCCTCAACTCCAATTTCTGGCTTTACTGGCGGACGATGTTTGCTTTCGAAAACTGGCATTCGGCCTTGGAAATGAAGCTGTATTTGCAGCGTTTCGTCCATCATATCGGCGGACTGCCAGATTTCACAGCTCTTCGCTTCACCCGTTACAATCAGTATGAATCCATGATTCTCCCGATGCAGAAATATCTGGAGAGCCACGGGGTGGATTTCCACTTCAATACCAAAGTCGAGAATGTCGAATTCGCCATCACTCCTGACAAGAAGGTGGCCAAGAAGATTGATATCCTGACGAAAGAGGGTGCCTCATCGGTGGATTTAACCGAAGATGACCTCGTCTTCATCACCAATGGCGGCTGTGTTGAGAATTCGACCATGGGTTCCCAGAATGAGAAAGCTCCGCTCGTGACGGACATCAAGGACGATGGCGGTTGGGCGATGTGGGAGAAGATTGCTGCTCAGGATCCCGCCTTCGGACATCCGGAGAAGTTCTGCTCCGATCCGGAAAAATCCAACTGGATGTCGGCAACGGTGGAAACGCTGGATCCGGAAATCATCCCGTATATCACCACTATCTGCAAACGGGATCCTTTCACCGGTCATGTGGTGACCGGTGGCATTGTGACTGTCAAGGATTCAAAATGGCTGATGTCCTGGACGATTAACCGTCAGCCGCAGTTTAAGAATCAGCCACAAGGACATTGCCTGGTTTGGGTCTACGGACTCTTCACCAATGTCGAGGGTGACTACATTAAGAAGCCTATGCGGGAATGCACCGGCAAGGAAATCTGCGAAGAATGGCTCTACCATATCGGCGTTCCTACGGACAAGATCGAAGGGCTGGCCAGTAAGCACGCCAACACGATTCCGGTCATGATGCCCTATATCACTGCTTTCTTCATGCCTCGTCAGGCGGGTGACCGTCCGAATGTAGTACCGGATAAGGCGGTCAACTTCGCCTTCTTGGGTCAGTTTGCCGAAACTCCGAGAGACACGATTTTTACCACCGAATATTCGATGCGTACTGGTATGGAAGCTGTCTATACTCTTTGCAACGTCGACCGGGGCGTTCCTGAAGTGTGGGGCAGCACATACGATGTCAGAGACCTTCTTGATGCTACCGTCAAACTTCGAGATGGCAGGCCGATTACGGATATGAAGATGAACTTCGTGGAAAAAATCGCTCTCAAGAAAGTTCTGAAAGCCACGAAGGATACGGATGTTGAGAAGATTCTGAAACGGTATCACGCCATTTAACCTCCTGCGGAAGCAAGGCCTCGCCTTGCTTCCGCTTTTCAGTTGAACCTATCCTTAGGAAATCCCTTCCGTTAAAACAGGATTACCATGCTATAATTGAAGACATGGCACTTGATAATCTGACCATTGATATCATCGTTCGTCACTTAGCAAAGCAGTTGGTGGGGTCCACCCTAGGAAGACCGCTGGCTTTAAACAGCAATGATTTCGGTTACCCCTACAGCGAAGTCTTAGCCGATGGCACTATCCGCCATGGGACATTCGTCTTCTCCATGATGCCGACGGAACCCTTCCTTTGCTACTCCTTTGACCGCTACACTAAGGTTGAGGACAACTCTCCGTTTTTTAATTCATTAAAGAAATTGTCTCTTGCCACAGTGACCGATGTCAAAAAGGTCAAAGGCGAAAGAATCGTGACGATATCATTGAAAGCAAATCTCAATGATATCAGTGAAGTCAACAGCGCCTATGATCTCATTCTGGAGCTCTTCCCTAACCGGCCTAACTGCTATATCGTTGCTTATCCTTATGGCAAGATCGTCTCGCTCTTCCATGAACGGACCAATCTTGAGAAGGGCATCTTTGTCGCCCGGAATACGCTGTATGCCTATCCCCCGGAACGGGAGACGCTACCAAATTCGCTTCCGGATCTCGACAGCGCCAAGAGCTATCTTAACAACTCCCTTTTCAAGCAGCTGAAAACCTATGTTGAGACCAACAAAGGAACCTTAGACCAGGCCATTCAGGCGCTGGCGAGTTCCGATCAGCTTTATTTCAACGGCAAGGAGATCCTGCCTTTTGATTTTGCCAATCCCGAGTTTAAGCCGATTCCTCCGGAAGCCATCTACTCCTCGTTGGTGGAGGATCAGAAGAAACTGGCCAAGTTGGATAAGGAGAAGGATCTGATTGCTTTGATTGAGAAAGCCATCAAGGTGGCTTCCAAAAAGACGGATAACCTCAACGATGACCTCAAAGAGGCCAATCAGCATCTGGCCTATAAGGATTACGGACAGGAAATCTACCTTTATCAGGGCGAGATTCATAAAGGCGACAAGCTGTTGGAGAAAGACGGCTTTAAGATTCCTCTGGATCCGCTTTTGGATGCTCCCAACAATGCCAACCGCTATTTCAAGAAATATCAGAAAGCCAAGACGGCTATCGGGATTCTTACTGATCTGCTGAAGAAAACGGACGAGGAAACGGAATATTTGAAAAAGAAACTGCAGGAAGCCCAGGACGGAACGCCGCGGGACATCATGGAGCTCAAGAGTGAGCTCTTGGCTACCGGCTACATCAAAGAGAAGCAGGCCAAAGGCCGGATCCGGGCCGTATCGCAGCGCCGCACCTATGATCCGCATTATCTTGATCTGCCACAGGGTAAGATCGGTTTCGGCATGAACGGGCTGCAGAATGAGCAGCTGACGTTCAAGATTGCCAAGAAAGACGATCTTTTCTTCCATGTCAAAGATTACCCGGGCAGCCATGTCGTCGTTCTCGAAGGAAAAGAAAACGAGAACGTCCGGCATACGGCCGAGGAGCTCGCCCTCTATCTCTCCCATCTCGACAGCGGAACGGTGATGATCGCCAAGCGCAAGGATGTCAAAAAGAATCCGGATAAAATCGGTTTAGTTTCGATTCTGGCGTACGAAACTGTCGCCGTGAAATACTTGCGGGCCGAGTCTCTCGCACTTTTCCGGAAAGCTTTGAAGGAGTAAACTGCTCAAAAAAGCAAAAAGTGCCTGTCCTTTTATTGACTTTGGAGCCTTTATTAGCTATATTAATTAACGCGTTTGGAAATTGCCCTTATAGTAAAGCGGTATTACGGATCCTTGGTAAGGATCAATTGTCAGTCCGACTCTGGCTAAGGGCACCATGTTAAGAAAAAATCTATCTTGATATAGTCGATGTGTGTGCAATTCAGGAGGGAAAAGCGATGGCTGAACCTACGAAGAACGATGTTATCAATCGGAAGGCCAAAGCCCACGTCGCTGCCGGCTGGGAGTGGTTTAAGGAAGCCGCTTGGCTTCAGGTCCTTTTGATTGTTGGCGTCGTCATCGGCGTCGTCGTCTCGATTCCGTATGCTGTGACAGCCATTAAATCGGCTGTGGATGGCGATAATTCCGGTTTCTACACCGCTCATAACATCAATTACGATCGTTTCCAGAAGTTCCTTGACGGCAAAGACACGACCTGCAACGGTCTGGTCGGCGATAACCTCAAGGGTCAGGAAACCTATTCCAGCGACAAGGAAGGCTTCATCGTCATGTTCTACAAGGACAACTGCGATAACTGCAAGTCCATGCAGAAGTACCTCGATAAGGCTTATAGCCGGGTCGATGAGACCAAGAGCGTCAACGGCAAACTGAAGTTCTATACCATCAATGTTGCCTGGCGTCCGGGTTCGGCGACCGATTCCAAGACCTATGAAGGCAAGGATCCGATCAAGGATTATGAGAATACGACCATCACCCTGGAGCAGCAGATGGATATTCAGGCTGCCGTCAAGGATGTCTACCTCAATCAGACCAACAGTGCCTACATCAATTCCAACGTCACTGCCACGACCTTGACCACCCCTCTCAACGTCCTCAACTCTGGCGGTACCGTTCCGACTCCGATGTTTGTCACTTACATCAAGAACAAGACCGATAGCACCTATAAGATGAGTGAGCCTTCGAAAGTCATCTGCGGCATGGAAGGAAGCTTATCCATGACCACCACGACCGATGTCATGACTCAGCTCTACGATATGTACAACATCCGTCTCTATTCCAAGTAAACGAAGCAAGCAAAAAGGCGGTTCCCTGCGGAGCCGCCTTTTTTGGTGTTTGCAAGGGAAAGCAATCTTAATTTAATAATGTAAAACAATTACACCTGCGAAGTAAAACATTTGCATTATACTGTGACAAGGGTTATGCTAGAAGTAACGAAAAGAGGTAGCAAGGTATGTTAAAGAGTTTCAGCGTCACTGGGTTTAAGAACTTCCGCGATACCTGCACCATGGACTTCTCAAAGGTCCGGGATTACGATTTCAATCAGTCGCTCATTAAGGATGGCCTTGTCAACAAAGCCCTTCTTTATGGGAAAAACGGAAGCGGAAAGAGCAATCTTGGTTTTGCCATGATGGAACTCACTACCCATCTTACCGATAATCAAAGAGATCCTTCCAATTATTTCTTCTCTCTGAACGGAGATTCTTCCCGTCAGACCATTTCCTTTGCTTACGATTTCCAGTTTGGCAAGGACGATGTCGTCTATCAGTATGAGAAGGATGCCGATCTATCACTGCGGGAAGAAAGCATTTCGGTCAACGGCAACCTTGTTTTTTCATTCGATTATCTGACCAATAAAATCGATAATCATTTACCGGAAATCTCCGACTTCAATTTAGCTTCCCTGTCACGCCGGAATCTCAACAATTCTGTTATCAAGACCATCTATGGCTATTCCGCCCATTTGCCTGACAACTCCCCGATAAAACAAATCTATGAGTTTGCCAACGGGATGCTTTGGTTCCGCTCGTTAGGAAGCTATGAGTTTATGGGCAAGACCAATATCATCGAGAATGTTGAATCCTATCTGGCTAGCAGCGAGGAACGCGTCAAGGCTCTCGAGGTGTTCCTTGAGAAATGCGGCCTTTCCTTCAAGCTCAGCATCATTTCGGATGTCACTGGCAAAAGACTCTTTGCCCATTTTGCGAATGCTTCTTATCCGTTCTTTGCTCTTGCCTCGACCGGAACGAAGTCGCTTTGTCTCTTCTTCTACTGGCTCGACAAAATGAAAGGCAAAATCACCTTCCTCTATTTGGATGAATACGATGCCTTCTATCATTTCAATCTGGCCCAGGCCATTTTACAGATCGTCAACCAGGATGATAGCTATCAGTCGGTTGTGACAACCCATAATCCGTATCTCGCAGATAATGCCATTATGCGGCCGGATTGCTATTTCAATCTAAAGGATGGCAGGATTAAATCCTTTGCTGACAGCACAAACCGGGTCATCCGCCAAGGAAACAGCCTGGAGAAAATGGTTCTCTCCGATGACCTCTGACTCCAAAAAGGTTTTGATTCTTTTCGAAGGATCGACAGACAAGAAACAGTTCAGTTATCTGGCCAGGACCTTTTCCGATTTGCTGAAAAACGGCGGCTATCAGCCTGTGGTCTTTGGCACATCTATCTACGAGCTTTATAAGCCTTTGATCCAAGAACAGAGCTTCGATTGTCTGGCAAGTTATCTTGCCTATAAGCATTTGTTTGATTTTCCAAAAGAGGCTCGGCCTCAGGACTATTTCTCCTTGATCTATCTGATTTTTGATTTTGATCCTTGCTACCATCTTTTTGATGCCCGGAAAATAGAAGCTCTCCAATCCTATTTCAATGACGAGACCAGAAACGGACTTCTTTATATCAATTTTCCGATGGTCGAAGCCCTTTTTGATTTTTCCAAAGTCCAAGGCAAGTATCAGATCCGTTCGGAATATCCCTTGGCAACCTGTTCAAGCGACAGCTATAAGCGTCATATACGCCTTCATTCCGCCTTTGTCTCTCCCAAAGATCATCACCTTTACCGTTTCCTTCCTGAATCCGAAGCGAAAACAGCCGCTTTGCTTTCTCTGGGCCGTTATCGGGAACTGCTTTCGCTTTCCGCTGCCGTTCCCTGGACGTTGACGGACATTCCGGCACTGCTGAAGAAAGAAGAAGCAGGGGTGGACATAGGCGTTGTCTATCCTCTTAGCTGCTTTCCTTTTATGGCTTTGGATTATAATGCGGCTGCTGCCCTGGAGGAGTGGAAAAAATAACCATCGACTCCCTTGGCATAGGGATGGCAATGCTATTCCAAGGAAACGAAGCAAGCAAAAAGGCGGTTCCCTGCGGAGCCGCCTTTTTTGGTGTCTTGTTATTTCTGCGACTTCTTCTTGGCTCGAAGAGCGTCGAGGACACTGACCGGAACCAGCTTGGAGACATCCTCGCCCTCGAAGAAGATCTCTTTGATGTTGGACGAGGAGACAAAGGCCTGATCACGATGCGACATCAGATAGACCATCTCGATATCCGGCGCCAGGAATTCGTTGACTTCATGCAGCTGGAACTCCGCTTCGTAGTCGGTGACAGCCCGCAAGCCTCGTATCAGAGCCTGCGCGCCCAGTTCACGGGCCTTCTTGACGACCAGGCCTTCGGTGGACGCCACCTCGATGTCCGGGTAGTCCTTGACGGCTTCCTTGATCATCCTGACCCGTTCTTCGGCACTGAAGAGATAGCTGGGCTTCTTGGAGTTGTAGGCCACCAAGATAATCACCTTGTCGAAGATCTTCCGTGCCCGTAAGGCCACATCCAGATGGCCGTTGGTGAACGGATCGAAACTGCCGGGGTAAACTGCGATTTTCATACGGACTCCTTTCGGTACAGAGCGACATGCTTCTCGCCGTAACGGTACTCCTTCATCTCGAAGCCTTCGATCTCCTTGTTCGGATAGTCCTGCTCGGAGATGATGACGGCATTGGGGTTAAGCATGTTCTCCTTGGCCAGATACTGGATGATGTCGTTGTTGATGGTGAAGCGGTAGGGGGGATCCAGAATCACCAGATCGAATTTCAGGGCCGTGTTCCGCTTGAGGAAGAGCCGGTAGTCCTGACAGGAGAGAATCACCTTCTCCTTGTCGGGGCAAAGCCCCAGCGCATTCTCACGCATCAGGGCAAAGGTTTCCCGTTCCTTGTCGTTGAGGTAGACTTTGCTGGCTCCGCGCGACAGGGCTTCCAAGCCCATCGCGCCGCTGCCGGCAAAGAGGTCCAAGGTCACCGAGCCTAAGCTCTTGTCCTTTAGGGCGTTGAAGAGAGCCTGTCGCACCTTATCCATGGTCGGACGGGTGTAGCGGCTGTCCGGCACCTTAAGAAAGCGGCCTTTGTAGATGCCGCCGATGATTCTAATCATGGTTCAGGTCCTTTAAGATGCCGTCATTGATGAGGGCAAGGATGCCTTTGATACTGTTATAGTCGTTAAGATACTGCTGGACCCTCGGATCCTTCAGGAGTTCATCATTGAGGGCCTTGGCCTGGACTTCCAGGGTATGCTTAATGTCCTCATCATCCGTGGTGGCGGCTTTGATATAGCAGTCATTGCGTTTCGTGGAGATATCCTGAAGATGCGGGTCACCGGAAATCTGGTCCGAGAGGGAAAGGGTCTCCTGATACAGGGAGGAATTCTTCAGCGTCGTGATGAAGTCTTGGCTCTCTTTGACGAAGTCTTGGTTATCCATATGAAAATATTATAAGCCAAATCCTGTGTTTTTTCTTCTACCATGGTAAAATAGAAAAGCAATGAAACTATTTACGATATCCACGGACAAAGATCCGGTTGTTCATCAGAAAGCCGTGCCGGTGAAGCTGCCTTTGAGTGACGAGACCCGCAAGACGATTTTGGAGATGGTCGATTATCTGAAGGAATCCCAGGACGAGGAGACGGCGAAGAAATACAATATCCGTTCCGGAGTCGGCATTGCCGCCCCGCAGATTGGCATTTCCCAGCGTTTCTTTGCCATCTATTTCGATGACAACGACGTCCATTATGAATATGGGTTAGTCAATCCGGTGATTGTCTCCTCTTCTGTCAAAAGAGGCTATCTTAAGACCGGTGAAGGCTGCCTTAGCGTTCCTAAGGATGTCCCCGGCTATGTCTACCGGTATTACAAAGTCACTTTCAAAGCTTATGATGCCGTCAGTCAGAAAGACGTTGTTCTGAAGCTTTCCGGCTATCCGGCCATGGTTTTTCAGCACGAGTATGACCACCTCGACGGGGTTCTCTATTACGAGAGAATCGATAAGAAAAATCCGTTCTTCGAGGATCCGGATGCGGTCGCCTTATAAAGAATCCGAGTGAAAAAGAAGCGTTTTCTTTCGTCTCTACTTGCACTTATTCCTTTTTTTAACTAGAATACTAATGCCAGAAGAGACGACCCTGAGCTTAACATAAGCGCAAATATCGTTTTTCCAAGTGTTTTCAATAGGAGTTCTTTATATATCACATGACAAGCAGTAAAAGTACACTCACCTCCCCAGTGCAGATTTATGCGTTGGGCGGCCTTGGTGAAGTCGGTAAGAATCTTTATTGTGTCGAAAATGACAACTCGCTTCTCATCATCGATTGCGGCGTGATGTTCCCGGAAGAAGATATGCCGGGCATCGACTACGTGATCCCGGATTTCTCACATCTGAAAGATAATCAGGAGAAGATCAAAGGTCTCGTCATCACCCATGGCCATGAAGACCATATTGGTGGCATTCCTTTCCTGCTTCAGCAGGTTGACATCCCGGTTATTTACGCACCTAAGATTGCTTCGGCTCTCATCCGCCACAAGCTGGAGGATGACCGCATTACCACCAAGACCAAGATCGTCGAGTATGATGGCGATGACATTCTCCGCTTCGGAGACTTCACCTGCCAGTTCTACCACGTCACGCACTCCATTCCGGATTCCTTCGGCCTTTTCATCACGACCCCGCAGGGAACCATCGTGGAGAGCGGCGATTTCAAGATCGATCTGACCCCGGTCGACGGTGACTTTGATTTATCCAAGCTCACCCGTTTCGGTGATCAGGGCATTGATCTCCTGATGGCCGATTCCACCAACGCTGAGAAAGAGGGCTATACTCCGTCGGAGAGAACAGTCATCCAGGGCATCAACGATGTCTTCTCGGATGCCTCCGGACGTCTTTTGATTTCCACCTTCTCCTCCAACATCTCCCGTATCGAACAGATCATTGAGACGGCCATGAAGTATAAGCGGAAGATCGTCGTCTTCGGTAGATCCATGGAATCCAACATCGATGCTGCCCGTGAATTCGGCTACATCAAGGTTCCGGATGAATATCTGGCTGACCCGGAAGAGCTCAAGAGCTTACCGCCGGATCAGGTCTGCATCCTCTGCACCGGCACCCAAGGGGAACCGATGGCTGTCTTATCGCGGATTGCCCGTGGCGAACATCGTTTCATCCACGTCCTTCCGGGTGACACCATTGTCTTCTCCAGCTCGGTGATTCCGGGCAATACGGCCTCGATCAACGAAGTCATCAACCAGCTGACCCGTTTAGGCGCCTCCGTCATCACCAACTCCGTCCTCAACAACCTCCATGCTTCCGGACATGCCTCCCGTCAGGAAATGAGACTGCTGCAGAAATTAGCCCGTCCGAAGTATTTCATGCCGATCCACGGCGAATACCGGATGCTCAAGCTGCACGCCGGCATTGCCTGCGAATGCGGCATGAGCAAGGATCATACCTTTGTCTGCGAGAACGGCGACGTCCTCAATCTGATCAACCATAAAGTCAGCCGGGGCAGCAATGTCCAGGCCGACAGCATCTACATCGACGGCAAGACGGCGGTCGGCTTGACCACCTCCGTCATCAAAGACCGCTCCACCCTCATCAACGAAGGCATGGTCGGCGTCTATCTCATCATCGATCCCAAAGCCAACAAGCTGGTCTATTCCCCAATCGTCGAGAGCGAAGGCTTCATCTCCAGCAACAAGAAGGCTCTCCAGAAGAAGACCGGCGAGATCGTCGGCATCGAAATCAACCGGATGCTCTCTTCCGGTCAGAAAGTCAACTACAACGAACTCAAAGCGACGGTCCGCAACGTCGTCGGACATTACCTCTATCGGGAAAGCCATCGCAATCCGATGGTGATTCCGGTCATTCTCAGCTATAACCCCAATCTTTCTTTCAACAACAATAATCAGCCGCGGGCTTAAGTATGATCATCCTAGCAAGTCAGTCTCCGCGCCGGAAAGAGATCCTCACGGAGATCTTAGGCGACATCCCTTTCAAGACCATCCCCTCCTCCTTCGATGAACGGGCCATCCAGGACAACAACGTCCATTCGCTTTGCCTTAAGGAAGCCCAGGGAAAAGGCTTGGCTGTCAGCAAAGGCCATCCCAATGATATCGTGATTGCCTCTGATACGATGGTCTGTTATCAGAATAAGCAACTTGGCAAACCTAAAGACGAAGCGGATGCTCTCCATATGCTTCAGCTTCTCTCCGGACACGTCCATGAGATCGTCACTGCCTACGTCATCTATCAAGGCAGCAAGGAACTCTGCCATAAGGTCTCTGTCGCTCACCTCTTCATCGAGAAGATGGCCGATATGGAGATTCAGGAATACATTGAGACCGGCTCCCCGCTGGATAAGGCCGGCGGCTATGGCGTCCAGGACAGCGACTTCATCACCTCCAAGGTGATCGACGGCGAGGTCTCTACCATCGTCGGACTTCCCAAAGAGGCTCTGACTCAGGACCTGGAGGCGCTTCATCTCTTAGACTGAAACGAAAAGCGGCAGTCTCCCCACGGGAGTCTGCCGCCTTTTTTGTTGGTCCCAACGTCGCTCAACCCAGAAATCGAATGAATCAGAACGACCACTTTTTCCGGTCGGCCAGGATATCGAAGAGGGATAGAAGCAGGCTGGCAATTCCGGAAAGAACAAAGGCAATGACGATGTAAAAGTACCAGCCCTCCAAAGGATTGCCGCCGTTAGGATAGAGGCAGCAAAGCGTCACAATCAGTCCGGAGAGATTAAGCAAAGCAAAGAGGATATCCGCAGCCAGCACGATTCCGAAGGCAGGAACGGAGAAATACCGTTTGATCACGAACGGGCAATAGGCAGCTAAGAAAAGGAAAATCATAGCCTGGGCTAAGAGCATCCAGAGGATTTTGGAGACGACCTGATAACGGTAGAGGAATCCTAAGGTGACGATCAGCGCCAGAACCGCGAAGCAGAGAATGTCAAAAACAAGACTTCTTTTTCATGGGCTATACTCCTTGACTTAAGTATAGACCCCTAGAAAAAAATAACAAGTCACTTAGAAAATTGGGTAAGAAAGAAAAGCCTAATTTGCCGTGATGGTTAAAGTCAGCGTGTAATTGCAGTCGACTTTATGGCTGGCCCAGCGCTGGGTTCCGGAGTCACTGTAATAGCAGGTGGTGGCATCGGAAGCGGAATCGCTGAGGCTGCTGGCGACATCGTCATAGGTATAGGCATTTTGGTTGAAATCCTGGATGAGGAGGTTGATCCAATCGTATTTGACGATATGGTCCAGGACCACCGTTCCGGTAAGGGCTGTGGTCGGGGTCTGATGTTCTTCTCCGAAACTGTAGCTGACGTTGCCGGTACCGACGAGGGTTAAGGTGACGGTGCAGTAGTCCGTATTCTCGGCCGTGCCGAGCTTAATGACCATCTTGTCTTTGGCAATCAGCTTTGCTTCCGATTCCCCGCTTCCGATGGTTTGGATGGTATCCCCAGTTTCCTCAACGCCGTCGACAAGGACTCTCAGGGTAGCTTTCTGATGGTTGTCGAAGGTGTAGGCAGACAGATCAAGGGTATCGCCGGCTTTGACTCCGGTCAGAGTCTTATCCCGTAGCCGCCATAGTAACCCACATAATCGTTGTTGCGATAGGTAGAGACTCGGTAATAGTCGAGGGTGTTGTAATCATCGACTTCGACGGAGGCAGTGATGCCAAGATAGGTATCAAAGGTGGCGGCGACGTTCTTCGCCGGCATCTGGAAGGCTAAGGAATTCTCGTCATAGCTTGAGAGAGCAGTGGCACCGTCGAAATCATAGTTGGCACTATCCAAATAATAGCCGTCATCGAGCTGATAGCCTAAGCGGATGATATCGCCTTGCTGATAGGTGTCTTTCTTCGTCGTCTGATAGGTCAGCTTGGCATGAGGAACGGTGATGCTGAAGGTGTAGGCGCCACTCTTCTGGATGACACTCGGGGTCAAGGTCGGCGGAGCCATGAAAGAAAAATAAGGCCGATACATGAAGAAATTGGTATCCACAGAAGAGATAGACGTGGTAGCACCATAGGCGGTATAGGACAGAGAGGTGACTTGGTAGCCCTCCGTGGTGGTGAAGAGTAAAAAGATTCTGACATAAGGATTGTAGGTCGAAACCGGTTCTGTCCTTTCGTAATCCAGGTAAGCCTGAACGGCGGTGACATGGCTGTCAGCAGCAATGGTTAAGGCGCTTAAAGGGGAGCAGGTGAAATAAACCGTGAGATTATCGGCCTCCATCGTAAAAGTAATTGTCTTGGTGTATTCGGAGGAACTGGTACTCATACTTGAGGAAGAGATATTGTCATAATTCATCTCGACATCGCTCAGGTAATAGCCCTCTTTGATGGTTGGGGTCAGAATCAAGATCTCCTGCTCATAGGCGGTTGTCGGTAACGAAGATAGGTGGTAACGACGCCGGTAACCGATTCCACGTAAGTGATGGTATAGGCATCCCCGCGTTCCCGTAAAGTCGGGGACAAAGTCGCATCGGCACCAAGCTTAGGAATAATGTAAGAAGAGGAAACAAGGTCCGAATACATTTCGATGTTGCGGAGCTTGATTTCCTTCTGACTGGTGTTCTCTGTGGCCGTAACGTCATCCAGAACGTTGTTATCCAGCGGTATCACCTCAAAGGTGACCTTCCCAGCATACTTCTTGGTTTCATCCACGCCGAGGACCTGATAACCGGAAGATTTCACATAGGAAAGGGAATAGCCGGTTGCCGAAGCGGTATTGGCTGCTCCGAGAACAATGACGGTGTTCTGGGAAGGGAAAGTGAAGTCCAAGGTGAAGGTGTTGTTGCTGTCCCAGGTCACGTCATAGAAATCATCGTTGATCTGAACCACGAAAGTATCTTCGGAATCATACCAAGAATCCATCCGGGTAAAAGTCAGCTGGCAAGGCGTTGTTTCCTTGACTTTGTCACCGACACTTAAGCCGGTGATCGTATAGTCATCCTCAAGATTGAAAACGCCGAGCTTCAGCAGCTCATATTCCTGGTTGACCGCAAAAGTCGCAACTAGACTGACCGCCTTTCCGGGCATCACGAACGTGTATGTCCCGGCAGTATCTGCTTCCGTCAAGGTCACATCATCACTGGTCAACGAAACAAAGTGATAATCTGCTCCGCTGACGGCGGTGGCGGTGATTGTCTCTCCGGCAGTCGCCGAAGATTTGGACAGGGTGACGTTGCCCTGACCGACAACCTGGTAGGAGATGGCATAGCTTTCCGGTGCAACAGAAGGTGAGGAGCTCGTCTCGGCTGAAGGTGAGGCACTGACCGAATCGGAACCGGCAGCAGAGGGTGAAGTGGACGTTTTCTTCGCACATCCGCTTACAAGGAAAAGAAGAGCCAGTGCGAAGCCAAGCACTGTTTTTCTCATATGTTTTTTCCTCCCGCTATGAGTACCATTATTATAGCAACAGAAATATCATTTTCGTTCAACATTTTTAAAAGAAGTCAAGAAAAAAGGGACAATATCGGTCATATTTGTCCCTAGGATTCTTCCGTGAAGATTTGACAATCCCCTGCTCTGAGCTATTTGGCTGTGTTCTGCAGGTATTCTTCGAAGTCTTCGTAGGTCAGATACTTATCCACATAGCTGCCGTCCGCTCTCAGATAGATGATACGGTTGGCAATCGTGCTCAGAAGCTGACGGTCGTGGGAGGAGAAAAGGAGGACCGACTTCGTCTCGGACATGGCCTTGTTGAGAGACTCAATGGACTCCAGATCCAGATGGTTGGTCGGGTCATCCAGCATCAGCAGGTTTCCGGGTCCCAGCATTACCTTGCAGAATCGTAGACGGACCTTCTCGCCGCCGGACAGGACATTGACCGGTTTCAGTGCTTCCTCACCGGAAAACAGCATCCGTCCCAGATACCCACGGATATAGGCATCCGTGTTCTCTTTGCCATAAGGTCTTAAAAAGTTGACGAGGCTGTCCTTGATGTTATCCAGCTCACTGAAGGAAGAGGGGATGTACATCGGATGGATGGTGATTCCGTATTTGAACGAACCGCTGTCCAAGGTATCCTTGTTAGCCAAGCAGTCAAAGAGTTTGGTAATAGCCATACTGTTATCGGCAAGGAAAGCAACTTTATCGGTGTTACGTAAGGTGAAGGTCAGTCCCTTGAAGAAACCCTCTTTCGTGGCATCCGTCACTTCCAAGACATCATTGCCTAAAGGGAACTCGCTGCGGAAATCGATGAAAGGATAGCGCCGGCTGGAAGGCTTGATGTCATCCAGCTGAATCTTATCCAAGGACTTCTTGCGGCTGGTGGCCTGACGCGATTTGCTGGCATTGGCTGAGAACCGCCGGATGAAGTCTTCCAGCTCCTTGATCCGTTCCTCTTTCCGTTTGTTCTGATCCTTCATCTGTGACTGAATCAGCTGGGAGGATTTGACCCAGAAGTCATAGTTGCCGACAAAGAGGTTGATCTCGTTATAATCGACATCCAGGATCCGGGTGCAGACCCGGTTCAGGAAATAACGGTCGTGGGAGACGATGAGGATGGTGTTCTTGAAATCAATGAGGAAATCCTCAAGCCATTGGCAGGCCCGTTCGTCGAGGTTGTTGGTCGGCTCATCCATGATGAGGATATCCGGATCGCCGAAAAGTGCCTGAGCCAATAAGACTTTGACCTTAAGCCTCGCATCCAGCTCACCCATTTGCTTATGTTCGTCTTCTTTGGGAACCCCAAGACTGACAAGAAGGTTCTCGGCATTGCTTTCGGCATTCCAGCCATCCATCTCGGCAAACTCCGTTTCAAGCTGACCCGAGCGGATGCCATCGGCATCCGAGAAGTCCGGCTTGGAATAGAGAGCATCCTTCTCATCCATCACGTCGACCAAATGTTTGTATCCTAAAAGAACAGTTCTTAAAACCTCGACGTTATCGAAAGCGTTGTGATCCTGCTTGAGGATGGATACCCGCTCCTTCGGATCATGGCTGACGACGCCGCTGGTCGGCTCCAGATCACCGGAAATAATCCTTAATAAGGTTGATTTTCCGGCACCGTTGGCGCCGATGATGCCATAGCATTCCCCGGGGGTGAAGGCGATGTTGACATCCTTGAAGAGGACACGTCCCCCGAACTGCATGGATAAATTCGATACCTGTAACATACTTACCTCCTAAAACGAAGACAAATGATTGTAACAGCTTGACGGCGCTTTTCAAAGCCTAAAAAAGAAAAGGCCCTCTTTTTACGAGGACCCTTGGATTCTAGACTCGTTTCTCCGTCTCGGAACCGGTCTTGGCGCTCAACAGTTCCTGGAACTTCTTGGAGTCGCTGCCAATCACGAAGACAACCTTGTTTCCCATGAACATCGCGTTGCTGATGACGGCCTGGATGCCGGCTTTGTCCACCTTGGAAGGATCCCATAGCAGCACACTGACCCGGCTTCCGGTCTGCTGAATGGCTTTGATGTTGTCCTTGCCGCCGAACTTATCGGCTAAGGAATCGGTCGCCTGGGTTAACTGGGCCTGGGCTTTCTGCTCCCCGGCTTTGACTTTCCGCTGATAGAGGATATGACGGAAGAAGAGAACCACCAGAACAAGAAGGACGGCAGCACTGACGCTGATGACAGCGATTTCCCATGTGGGCATGAATTATGATTCCTCCGGATTTTTGTCGACTTCGTGATTCTTCAGCTGACCATAGGCCTGCTCAATCCGCTTCAGCTGATCCATCGGACGGAAGTGAGCCAGCGTGGCAAAGCGGTCCTTGTCTTTGCAGAACCGGTATTCCTGACTGAAGGGACCCGGATAACTGAAACCATCGATGAAGACATCCGCTCTGCCATGCCTGACCGAGATTGTTAAGGTGTTTTTTTCAGATAATGTTGCTTTATCAATTGTTAAGGGATGAAGGCGATTGACAATCGGTGCCATCAGAGAATAAGTGAAGGCAGTCGGCAGATTGATCATCACTGGGCAGCCGAGACTCGAAAGATATCCGGTCGAGGCAGTTCCGGACCCGACCACGATGCCGCTGGCCTGAGCCTGCGTGAAAGGAATGCCGTTGATGCTGATCTCCATCACCAGGGTTTTCTGCGCCTGGAAGGCAACATCGTTAAGGAAAAGATGGGTCTTATTGTTGTTGAGGGTCGTCATTTGGAATAAAGGTATTTTTTCCAAGGCCGGCTCCTTGGTAAGGATATCATTGATGAGAGCATCGACTTCCCGTAAGGAGTAATCGGCAAAGAATCCCAGATGGCCGGTATTGACCATCACAAAGTGACCCTGATAATCAAAAAGACGCATGGCCTTAAGCAAGGAACCATCGCCGCCAAGGACGATAATTAGAGAGGGTGAAACATCGACCGGAGTGAATCCGTGACTGATCAGTGACTTGGAAATCAGCTGTCCTTCACGGGAAGGCTGGTCTTTGTGTTTGCTGAAAAGTGAGAAACTACATTTTTCCATAGCGGTATTCGCTTTCAATTTCTTCGGTGCTATTGTATCATATAACTAGTTGAAAAAGAGGGTAATTTATGGCAAGCAATAACATTGAAATCGAAGCAAAAGTCCTGTTAAGCCGAAAAGATTATGAGAAGATCAAGAACCATCTGGACTTCATTCCGAACGTCAAGGTGCAGTCCAACTACTATTTGGACAGCGATGATCGTGTGTTAAAGAAGTATGGTCTGATTGTCCGTCTGCGTACCCGTGAGGGCTCCGCCAAGCTGACCATGAAGGCTCCGTTAGCCGAAGGCCTCTTGGAGAAGAACCAGACGCTGACCATGGAAGAAGCCAACGACATGGTGAAGACCAACCTGCTTCCTAAGGGCGATATTGCTGACTTCCTGGAAGTCCTCCATATCGATCCTGCCAGCCTGAAGATCCAGGCGGAGCTGATCACGGAAAGACGGGAAGGCCAGTATGACGGCAACGACATCAACATCTCCAAGAACTCCTATGGCAACACCATCGACTACGAGATCGAATGCGACAGCGATTCCAAGGCTAAGAGCGAAGATACCTTAAAAGCCATTTGCTCTAAGTTCGGCATTGTCTTTGAGATCAACCCGATCTCCAAGGAAGAAAGAGCCATCACCGAAGCCATCGCCGAGAAGGATGCCGAAGAGAAGGAAGCAAAGGAAGGCAAGTAGAATCTGATTTTTCGTAAGGATAAGGGCTGTCGCAAAACGTAGGCTTTGCGTCAGTCCTTTTTGAATTCCGTGTCTGTTGCTTAAAATTTGCGCAATTTTGTAGCATTTGCACAATTTTATAAAAATTAGCTTAATTTGTTGGCCCCATTTGCCCCATTTTTTCTGACGTGTTTGTCTGCTAACGGAGTAAAAAAGCCAGGAAGCCGAAGCCTCCTGGCTTTTTTGCTGATTGCTTTCTAACGGAACGTCTGCTCTTTGACCAACGGCTTCTCTTCCTGGCGGTGTTCGCAGGTGTCATAGTTGGGGCAGACTCCTTTGCGGCAGGTCTCGCTGACCACCTTCTTGGCCCGCTGGAAAATCTCAATCTCATCGGCATTGTAGCCGACCTGAATGATGCTGTTATCGACGATGATAGGCCGCTTGAGGATGGTGGGGTTCTTCTTGATGAACTCGCAGAGCTCATTGATGGACATGGAATCGACATCGACATGCTGCTCCTGGAAGACCTTGCTGCGGGTGGAAATGATCTCATCCGTGCCATCGAGAGACTTGTTCAGCATCTCTTTGATCTCGTCGGGCGTGATCTCATGCTTGAGGATGTTGACCTCCTCAAAAGGGATGCCCTCCTTGATAAACCAGGCTTTGACTTTACGGCAGCTGGAACAGCTGGGTGACAGATAAATCTTAATCATGTTTCGATACCTCCTCATTCGGCTTACTGACTTCGGCATTGCCGGCTCCATGCATCAGCCGGAAGAAAAGAACGGTGTAATTGATCTCGGCAATTAAGAGGAAGAAGATGGCTCCGGCACAGAGGGTATCGATGATAAGATGGGCTTCACAGGATCCGGAACCGACCGGATAGGCTTCCAGAATGAACGGACCGGCAACTAAGAGAGCGCCTAGGACCAGATAGGTCATGAAGGTGGCTACCTTCCCATACCATTTGGCACCGCCATAGGAACGGTTATGCCGGGCTAAGAGGATGACGGCTAGCATCATCCAGAGCTCCTTGAGGACAAAGAAGCCTAAGAGGACAAAGACACTGGCAAAGGCAGAAAGACGGACCGAGATAGCCACGGCGATGGCAAACTGCGTCAGCTTATCGGCAATCGGATCGAGCAGCTCGCCCAGGTTGGACGTTTTCTCGAACTTCCGGGCAATGAAGCCGTCGAGGAAGTCGGTATAGACCGCCATCACCATGATGAAGCTGGCAATGTAGACATTGGCTTTGTCATTATTGAAAATCGTCAATGGCCAGAGATAGACGATGAGAAAGGCAATGATGAGCAGGACACGGAAATAGCAAAGCACATTCGGCAAAAGAAAAACATCTTCCTTACGGAAGTATTTCCGCATGATGGCATTGAAGTTCGCCTTGCCTTCTTTTTTCTTTTCCGGGTTCATTTAGGTTGCCTAACTATTATACAGCTCAGCCCCAGGATTAAAGAAACAAGGAATGCCTTTCGGCGGCTCTTTTTCACCCTCGAGACTCGGATAGTGGATGGCCTCTAACGTTAAGGCCTGCGGCTCGGCTTTCAGCTTGAGGTACGAAACCTCTTTGCCGGTCAAGAGGGTCGCAATCTTACTAAGGCTGACCTTGCCGGTGGCATAGCGGAGACTGGCTCCCACCATGAAACGGACCTGATACCGTAAGAAACTCTTGGCCACGAACCTCAGAAAGACAAGATCGCCTAGCTGACTGACTTCAATCGACCGGACATCAATCGCGGTTTTCTCCTCGCCTTCCGGGGTGGCAAAGTAGCGGAAGTCATGGGGACCGACGAAAAGAGATAAAGCCTCGCTGAGTTTATCCACGGACAGCAGATGAGCGGGAACATAGGTGATGCCATTCAACAGCGGATTGGGATAGGCGCTGTTCTGTAACGTATAGACGTAGCTTTTATAATCGCAGTCAAAACGGGCCGAGAAGGCTTCCGGAACCTCGCGGATCTGCTTAATGACAATATCCCGCCCTAAGGTCCGTTTCAGATAGTAGCCCAGATAATCCTGACTGACCCGGCTATCGGGAACATCAAAGGTCAGCACAAAGTCGAAGGCATTGACATAGCGGTCCAGCCGGGAACAGATGGTGACTTTGACCGGCACCGAATAAAGCTGAGCCAAGGCTGCTTCGAAAACCCCTTGGATGGTGGGGTCATCCTCTTGCTTCTGCGTTCCATAGAACCCTCTCCCATTGAAGGAAAGGCGAACAAGCAATCTCATCCTTGCCTCTAAGAGTGGAGCCGTGGCCACGCCCAGGTGTCAATGACCCAGGTTAAGTCAAAGCGTTCGACCGCAAAGTAAATCATGGCGGCCGTATAGCCACAAAGAAGAATCACAGCCAAAGTATCTCGGGTCCGCCAGGTCTCGGTCTTATAACGGGTCCGTTTGGCATCCGGATCATAGCCTCTGGCCTCCATGGCATCGGCTAACTCCCCGCTGGTGGTAAAGGCCGTCATGAAAAGCGGAATGACTAACGAGATGATGGAACGGACCTTATCTTTCAGATGACCTTGGGAGAAGTCAACGCCCCGGCTGGCCTGAGCCTTCATGATCCGGTTGGTTTCTTCCAGCAGCGTCGGAATGAAACGCAGTGCCAACGAGATGGCCATGGCGATTTTATGAATCGGGACTCCGATGAATTTCCAGGGATAGAAGAGCCATTCCAAAGCCCCGGTCATCTCCATCGGCTTGGTGGTGGAAGTAAAGACGTTGGTCATCATCATCACCAGAATCAGACGGACAAGGATATAGCCTAAATTGACGATGGTGCCGTAGGTGGTGGTCCTTCCCCATAAGGTAAAGGCGACATCCCCACTGGTATTGCCCGGCAAGAAAAGGTTGATGATGACTAAGAGAATCACCATCACCCATAAGGCCTTCAACGACCGGAACAGCTGAAGGAAACTGGTCCGGGAAGTAAAGGTCATCACCAGCATCATGACTAAGATGATCAGATAGAAGAAAAGGTTGGTGTAGGCACCGTAGACGGGGGTCAAGCCGTAGTTCAGGAAGACGGACACAATGAAAAGAATCAGGGCAATCAGCTTCACCCGGCTATCGAGCTTGTGATAGGGCGTCTGGAAAGCCTGATACTTTCCCAGGGTAACGTTCAGCATGGCTTCACCCCTTTGGCCCGGACGATCTCCTTGGCCAGACTCTCCGTATCCTTCACCTGACTGAGATCCACAGGCAGACCCCTGTCAATCAGCTTCTTGGCAAAAGCGAAAACCCGAGGCGGCTCCAAGGAAGAATTGGCTAAGAAATCCGCATTCTGAAACAGCGCCAAGGGTGTCTCATCCTGAACCACATGTCCGTGGTCTAAGACAATAGCCCGGTCACAGTATTTGAGGACGACATCCATATTGTGGGTGGCTAAGATGATGGCTGTCCCCTGCTTGGAAATCTCGGAAAGCAGATCCAAAAGGCCGTCTTCGCCGGCCCGATCAAGACCTACTGTCGGCTCATCCAGGACCAGCACCTCGGGCTCCATCGCAATAATGCCGGCGATGGCGACCCGGCGCTTCTCGCCACCGGAGAGCTCAAACGGCGAGCGTTCGTAATAGCTTTGGTTAAGGCCGACTAAGGTTAGGGCCTTCTTGGCTGCGGCCTCGGCCTCCGGCGGCTTGGCACCGAAGTTGCGGGGACCGTAACTGACATCTTTGAGGACTGTCTCTTCAAAGATCTGATACTCCGGGAACTGGAAGACCAGCCCGACCCGCTTCCGTAAGGACTTGATATCCTTCAGTTTCTGCTTCTGCTTTTTGCGGAGGCCCCTCTGATCGACGACGAGGGTGCCGTTCCGTTTGAGTTTATAGTCTAAGCTCATATCGATGAGATAGCCGTTGACATCGATTTTTCCTGAAGTCGGACGGATCAAGCCATTCAGCTCCTGAATCAAGGTCGACTTGCCACTGCCGGTCCGGCCGATCAGAGCGGTGAAGCAATGATCCTGGAAGGTCAAAGAGACATCCAAAAGAGCTTCCTGTTCGGACGGGAGACCGACATCATAGGTATAGTTGACTTTATCCAGGATTATCGGCATAGCTTATCCAAAAGCTCCTCTTCGTTCTTCACTGCTCCCACATCCAGGCCTTGAGCCTTCAAGTCCCGAACCAATTTATGGGAGAAAGGGATATCTAAGGAAATGCTTTTCAATAAAACATCATTGGAGAAAACAACCTCTGGTTTGTCGTCGAGGATGATTTTGCCTTCATTCATTACCAAAACCCGGTCCGAATCATAGGCTTCATCGATTTCGTGGGTAATGTTAAGGATGGTCATCTCCGGATCTTCCATTTTCCGTTTGGCGATGATTTCACGGATTTCGCGCTTGCCTTTGGGATCCAGCATCGCGCCGGCCTCATCGAGAATCGCAATCTTCGGATTCCGGGCAATCATGCCAGCGATGGCAACCCGCTGCTTCTGCCCACCGGAAAGATTGCTAGGTTCGCTATCCAGGTAATCTTCCATGCCGACATCCTTGGCACGGGTCTCGATGATGTCGTTCATGGCCTTGGGATCGACCTGGTTGTTCTCCAGACCGAAGGCAATGTCATCCCGGACCGTGGCTCCGATGAACTGACTGTCCGGATTCTGGAAGACCAGGCCGATGTCCTTACGCAATAACAGGGCATTGCTGTCGGTCATGACGACACCGAAAATAGCAATGTCGCCGCTGTTCTGAACCAAGATTCCGTCAATCAGCTTTGCCAGGGTCGACTTGCCGCAGCCGTTATGGCCGATGATGGACACGTACTGACCTTTTTTGATATCGAGGTCGATGCTATTGAGAACCGTCTGATTTTCCTCGTACCCGAAAGTCAGGCCACGGAGACAGATGGCACTATCCTCCGGTATCGACGAATCCCTTTTTAAGAGCTCACTGATCTGTTTTTCAGTTCTCATCCTTGCGTTTGACCAGATACATCACCAACTGATAGACCCAATAACCGACGAGAAGGGCACCGAGGATTGCTCCTGTGATGATGAAAATCATCCGTCCCACCGACTGATTCCCAGTCGAATAGACGACCGAATAAATCAGGGTCAGGACCATCGCTCCGATGATGATCAGAGCTAAGGTAGCCACCAGGCAGCGCTTCAGAGGAAAATGGGAATGGTTCGGATCCTTTTTCATTTGCTGAACTCGATCTTGGGCAATCTTCCCTGATAGACTTCATAGACGATGCCAGCCATATCCAGCATCTTCCGGGCCGCAATCTCTTCATCGGTATCATGGTATTTGTCGGAGACATAGATGATCTTCTTGATGCCGGACTGGATGATGGCTTTGGTGCATTCGTTGCAGGGGAAAAGAGTGACATAGACCGTCGCTCCATGGAGATCGTGGTTGGAGTTGAGGATGGCGTTAAGCTCGGCGTGGCAGACATAAGGGTATTTCGTATTCAGGTAGCTATCGACCCCATCGTCATGGCCAGCCCAGGGAATCTTCTGATCATCGACGCCGATCGGCATGCCGTTATAACCGAGCGACAGGACTTTGTGTTCGGGAGAAACGATGCAGGCCCCGACTTTGGTGTGCGGATCCTTGCTCCGGAGACTGGATAAGACGGCAATCGACATGAAATATTCATCCCAGGAAATATTGTTGAAGGTCATGATTCATCCTCCTTCTTACAAAAGCATACTAAATTATATATGCAAATGATGAAAGTATCTACTTCAAATCGCTTACCAAGAGAAAAAAGCCAGCCGTAAGGCTGGCCAAGGCTTAGACATTCTTGTAATTGTTTTTGATGTTGATACGGTTGATGGCCCGCTTGATCTGCCGCTCCATCTCGATGGCTTCCCGCGGAGTCTTGACTTCGCCGAGGAGCTTTTCGGCAGCTACCTTGCTGGCAACGGCCCGCTGGAGATCGATTTCATCCAGGGATTCGATGGAATTGAGAATCAGCACGGCCGTATTGGTCGCTTGGGTGACCGTCAAAACACCGCCGGAGATGGCATAGTAGTCGATATGGCCGTTGGCTTTTAGAATCAGCGGACAGATATCAAGGGCGGCAATCAAGTCGGCATGATGGGCATACAGGGAAAGCTCGCCCATCGAACTGGCCGTCGTCGTCAGGACCTCAACATCCTTCTCGATATAAGCCCTTGTGGGCGTCACGATCCGCAGATGGAACGTATCCATGATTACTTGTTAACAGCCTGGGTGGCAGCTTCCTTCTTCTTTGCGGCATCCGCGTTAGCTTTGGCCAGAATAGCATCGCCCTTGGCTTTGGCTTCCTCGAAAGTACCCACATACGTGAAAGCATCCTCGGGGAGATAATCGCCCTCGCCATCGAGAATCGCCTTGAAGGAACGGACGGTATCGCTGACCGGCACATACTTGCCAGGGAAGCCGTTGAACTTCTCGGCAACATGGAAAGGCTGTGAGAGGAAGTTACGGATACGACGGGCACGGTTGACGGCCTTCTTATCCTCTTCCGAAAGCTCATCCATACCGAGAATTGCAATGATATCCTGCAAATCTTTATATCGCTGTAAAATAGCCTGTACTTGGCGGGCAACGTCATAATGGTCTTTGCCAACCACATTCGGATCAAGGAAGTTGGATGAAGAGGCAAGCGGATCGACAGCAGGATAGAGACCGAGCGATGCGATGTTACGGCTTAAGACGGTCTTGGCATCGAGGTGGCTGAAGGTCGTGGCCGGAGCCGGATCGGTGAGATCATCGGCCGGAACATAGACAGCCTGAATCGAGGTGATGGAACCGTTCTTGGTCGACGCAATACGTTCCTGCAGCTGACCCATTTCGGTAGCCAGCGTCGGCTGATAGCCGACGGCCGACGGCATCCGGCCTAACAGGGCCGACACCTCACTTCCGGCCTGCGTGAAACGGAAGATGTTATCAATGAAGAGCAGGACATCCTGATGGTTGACATCACGGAAATACTCGGCCATCGTCAAGGCCGAGAGACCGACTCTCATACGGACGCCAGGCGTCTCGTTCATCTGACCGAAGACCAGGGCGGTATTGGCTAGAACGCCTGTCTCCTTCATTTCATTGTAAAGATCGTTGCCCTCACGGGAACGCTCGCCGACACCGGCGAAGACGGAGATGCCGTGGGCTTCACTGGCAATGTTGTGCATCAGTTCCTGAATCAGAACGGTCTTGCCGACACCGGCACCGCCGAAGAGACCGACCTTGCCGCCTTTGATGTAAGGGCAAAGCAAATCGATGACCTTGATGCCCGTCTCATAAATCTGGATTTCCGTGGACTGATCCTGGAACCGCGGCGGATCATTGTAGATGGAGTGGACCTGACTGGCTTTGAAAGCCGGACCATCATCGATGGGCTGGCCTAAGACGTTGAACATCCGTCCTAAGACTTCCTTGCCGACCGGAACCTGAATCGGTTTGCCGGTATCCTCGACCGGAAGACCCCGCTGAATGCCATCGGTGGCACCCATGGCGATGCAACGGACGGTATCATCGCCGATATGCTGCAAAACTTCCAGCACCAGCGTTTCGCCGCTCTGCTTGGTCACTTTCAGAGCCACCAAGAGCGGAGGGACGGCACTCTCGTCGAAACGGACATCGACCACCGGGCCGACGGCCTGAATCAGCGTTCCCATATTCTTATTGTTTTCCATAGCCTGCCTCCTATTCTTCCTCATCCTTGCCGGCATTGGCACCGGCAACGACTTCGGTAATCTCCTGCGTAATCGCATTCTGTCTCGCCTTGTTGTAACTGATCCGTAAGGTGGAGAGCATCTCATCGGCGTTGTCGGTGGCCGTCTCCATCGCGTTGCGACGGCTGGCCTGTTCGGAGAGCTGACTCTCGATGAGGAGGGTGTAGAGCTGCGAGTCGACGTAGTGGGGAAGCAAGAGATCAGCGACCTCATTCGGGCTGGGCTCGAAGATCGGGGCAAACTCCTGTTTGGGCGCTTCCTTCTTCAACGACTCAATATCCAAGGGCGCCAGGGTCTGGATGGTCGGGATGAAGGTCATGGAGTTCTTGTAGTGGGTGTAGACGATCTTGATGGCCTGATATTCGTGGCTCTTGTACTTCCGGAAGAGGAAATGCCGCATAGCTCTCACATTGTCGTAGGTGAAAGTCTCCAACAGCCCCGCATAATCGATATCCAGGGCATAAGGCATTTCATGATAGTGGAGATAGCCTTTCTGGCCGATGATGACAATCTCATCCTCCGGCTTCAGCAGAGGATCGATTTCCCGGTAAAGATTGTAGTTATAGGATCCGCAGAGACCCAGCGACGAGGTGACGATCACATAAAGGATTTTATGATCGCTAAAGGAGATGAGATACTGACTGAGATCGACCTTCTTCAGGTCAATCGCATTGACAGTCCGGAGCATGGCATCCTTCATCGCGCTGGCATACGGCAGGGACTGGTCATAGACCTTCTTCCACTTCTGATACTTTACGCTGGCCACCAGCTTCATGGCCTTGGTGATCTTCTCGGTGGAGGTGACGGTATTGATCCGTCTCCTGGTCCCAATCAACGTGTCCGACATGGTTAATGATCGATTCCTTCCAGCACAGCTTTAACGGCATCCTGAATCTTGGCTTTCGTCTCATCGGAAAGAAGGTGGGTGGTCTTGATGGCTTCAAAGACCTCCGGCATCTTGTTGACAATATAGTTGTGGCAGGCCTTCAGGACATCATGAACCTGGGCCGGAGCGATATCATCGATGCTCTTGGACTGGGCAATGTAGATATCGACAATCTCATCTTCCATCGAAAGCGGCATATATTGCTTCTGTTTCAGCACTTCCTCCAGAATGGCGCCATGTTTTAAGATGCCCTTGGTGACGGCATCCAGATCGGAACCGAACCGGGAGAAATCCAGCAGTTCCGTATAGTTGGCCAGCTCAATCTTCAGAGAGGAGGCAATCGACTTCATAGCCTTGACCTGAGCGGCAGAGCCGACACGGGAAACGGAAAGACCGGTATCGATGGCCGGACGCTGGCCGGCATTGAAAAGCTCCGTCGAGAGGAAAATCTGACCATCGGTGATGGAAATGACGTTGGTCGGAATGTAGGCCGAAATATCGCCGGCCTGCGTCTCGACGATCGGCAAGGCCGTAATGGAACCGCCGCCGAGGTTATCAGAAAGATGGCAGGCCCGTTCCAAGAGTCTTGAATGCAGATAGAAAATATCGCCAGGGTAAGCTTCCCGGCCCGGCGAACGCTTCAAGAGCAACGACAATGCCCGGTAAGCAACGGCATGCTTGGAGAGATCATCGTAGACGATGAGGACATCCTTGCCGCGCTTCTCCCAGTATTCGCCGATGGTGGTGGCCGCATACGGAGCGACATATAGCATCGGAGCGGATTCACTGGCAGAGGCATTGACGATGACGGTATAGCTTAAGGCATCATGATCCTTGAGCTTGGTGACAATTTGGGCAATAGTAGAATTCTTTTGACCGATAGCGCAATAAATGCAGATAACATTTTTGCCTAATTGGTTAAGAATCGTATCGACGGCAATGGCGGTCTTGCCCGTCTGCCGGTCGCCGATGATGAGTTCACGCTGACCTTTGCCAATCGGGATCATGCTATCGATGGCCTTGATACCGGTCTCCAACGGCTTATCGACCGGCTGACGGTCCATGATCCGCGGCGCCGGAGCTTCAATCGGAGCCTCGACCGTATCCTTGAGATCGCCTAAGCCATCAATCGGCCGACCCAGGGCATTGACGACTCTTCCTAAGAGAGCATCGCCGGTCGGGACCGAGACAACCCGGCCTGTCCGTTTGACGACATCGCCTTCATAAATGGTGCTGTCTTTACCGAGAATGACACAGCCCACGGAATCCTCGTTGAGGTTCATGACCATGCCATAGACGCCCTTGGGGAACTCCAGAAGCTCGCCGTACATCGCTTTGTCGATGCCGTAAATGGTGGCAATGCCATCGCCGATGGCGATGACGGTGCCGACGTCGCTTGTCTCAATCTTGTCCTGATAGTTCTCGATCTCTTTCTTGACGAGATTGGTAATCAGATCCTGTTCTGCCATAGTTCCTCCTTAGAGCGACTTCGTGTAGAGAAGCCGGTTCTTGATCGTATTGATTTTCGTATCCAGCGAATAGTCGTAAACCGTGTCGTTGAGGAATATCTTCATGCCGGCGATGACCCGTTTGTCGATGACGTTTCTGAAGATGACCGTCTTGTGGAACTTGTTCTCGAACAGCTGGGTGATCTTGTCATTGACTTCCTGCGTCAGCGGGAAGGCCGAGTAGATGATGCCTTCCATGATGTTGTTGAGTTCATTGCAGTAGTGGCGGTAGTCTTCCTGGATGAGGGTCATGCCATCACTCAAATGCTTTTCAACCACAATCTTGACGAAGGCTAAGAGGGTAGGAGTTACCCGAGTAGCGAAAAGCGACTCCAGGACCTTAACCTTTTCCGGATAGGAAACCATCCGGGAGGCAAAGAAACGGCTGACATCCGGATGATCGTTTAAAGTATCGGCGACCAAAGTAAGGCCGGTGAGGTTAACCTCCAGGGCCTTTTCGGTTTGAGAGACTTCAAAGATGGCGCGGGCGTAATGCTTTAAAAGCGGTCGGTTCATTTCTTCGTATCTCCACCGGTCGGCTGGTTCTCCGGATTATCCTTTTCCATCTGATCCAGGAATTGATTGACCAGGACTTCGTTGTCCTTTTCATTGATTTCCCGGCCTAAGATGGCCTTGGAAGCATCCAAAGCAGTCGAAACGATCTCATTATGGGCCTTGCGGTCCAGATAGGCTTTCTGATCGGCAATCTCCTTCTCGCCTAGCTCTCTCTTGCGGTCGATATCGACCTGGGCCTGAGCTTTGATCTTGTCGGCCTGAACCTGAGCTTCCTTCTCTGCATCGGCAACGATCTGGTTAGCCTTGACTCGGCTGGCCTTCACATTGCTGTCAGCAATATCCTGGGTGCGTTTGGCATCCATCAAAGACATCTGGCTGTCTTTGACATTCTTGTCGACATAATCCGCTCTGGCCTGCATCTTGGTCTGAATCGGTTTGTAAGCAAACTTGAAGAAGATGATGACGGTCACGATAAAGGCACCTAGCTGGGCTAGGGATATCCAGAGGTTCGGAATGGCATTCTTGATGGATTCCGAGATACCCGAGGAGATTGAGCTGGTATCACAGCTCGTTAAGACCAAAGCCGAAGCGGTAAGAAGGAGGATTCTTTTGAACTTCTTCATGCGCTCCTCGGATTAGCCAAGAATCGCCGGATTCTGAACGAAGAGCATGATGATGGCTAAGACCAGCGTGTAAATAGCGCAAGTTTCGACCATGGCGCAGCCGATGATCATCGTCAGACGGATCTTACTGGTGGCTTCCGGATTGCGGGCGACACCCTCGACACCCTTGCAGCAGACAAAGGCCTCACCGAGTGAAACCAGCGACTGAACGAAGAGCATGATGCCGATACCGAAATACATCGCTGCTTCAGCAGTGTACTTGTTGTCAGCGACCGTATCAGCTAAGGTCTTCACGACTTCGAGAACCTGATTCATAATGAGCCTCCTTTAGATAAATAGCTCTCTTCTAGCGCTGCACCTGATTCTTAAGGCTTAAAGCAGCCAGCTGCTCGTCCTGATCCGGACCCTGCTGAGAGATGTTAACCATCGTCAGGGTCACAAAGACCAGTGCCTGTATGAATCCGGAGAAGATATCGAAGTAGGCATGGAAGAAGGGCATCACCACCGGTGCTAGAAGCAAACCGAAACCGTTGAACATCTGGGAGAAAGCGACGTAGACGATCGTCGACAGACAGAAGCCGGCAAAGGCATTGCCGAAAAGACGGAGAGAAATGGAGACTAACGGCGCCCAGATCGTGAGGATTCCGACAATCGGAATCGGCTCCACGAACTGAAGTAAATAACCCCACTTGGAATAATGGATATAGTTCAGCTGGGTCAGGACCCACATGATCAGTCCGATGCTGAGCGGGAAGGCGAGGTTGGTGAAGGGATTGGGAAGAGCGGCAAAGAGATGGCTGCTGTTCAGCAAGGAATCCTCACCGAGATAGATGAAGTTCGGCAGTCCCATCATGCCGATGAAGAAACCTAAGAAGATATAGGCGCTTAGGACGGCAAAGAAATAACCGGTTCCCCGGTAAGCAACGCCCATGTTCTCATCGACCTGCTTGTCGATGGCCTCAATGGCCATTTCGGTGATATTGACGATGCCTTTGGGTTTATCCAAAGGACCGTACTTCTTCTGTTTGACATAAACGACAAAGGAAAAGACGATGATGATTGCCATCACTAAGAAGGAGGTAATGGCTTCCGGAGGGAACATCTTCCGTAAGTCGGTATTGAGCAGATTGTCGAAGTTCATTTCGATTTCTTATCCTTCTTTTCAGCCTTCCTATCCTCAATCAGCGTATTGACAACAACTATTATATAGACAAGGAAGGCATCAATAGCCCCTGTAAAGATATAGAAAACGTTTACAACAGCTCGGAAATCTCCCACATAATTCCAGACAACTCCGGGGAGAAGACAGGCTAGGACTAGGATAACAAATCTAAGCCCATTAAGCAATAAAACAACGGCTTTTGAGTCCATTTTCAGCTGACCCATCCAATGGAAGGTCAATGGTATCAGAGAAGCAAAGAAGCAGCCGATGAAGCTGATGAGGCAGGCCTGGAACTTGCCCAGACCGCAAAGCACTATCAAAAAGAGAATGACAATGGCGTCAAGAACGATAAAAACAATTGTCTGTTTTTTGTTTTCGTGGGACACGTTTCGACTATAACACAACTTTATTGCACCGCGAACTTTTCTTGAAGAATTTTAGCAAAAAAGAACGGATATGTCTTTTCAAAGCCGCATTGATTCAAAAAACCACGGAAACCCGGGAGAAGGTTTCCGTGGGAGAAATGAAATAGCTTGATGAAACGCCTAGTTCTTTGTCTCTGGCTCGGCTAGGGTCACTGCTGCTTTCTTGAAAGCGGCATGGATGACGAGGATTCCCCAGACAATGATTCCTGCAGCAACTAAGGAATCTACGAGGATGAGGATAATGCGCCACATAGCCATCCGGTAACCGAGAATTTCGGCATTCATGGCATTGGAATTGGCAACGGTATAGAGGATGTTGTGAGTCGCCTTGCGGATGCAGGTGACCTGAGTTGCGGTGAGGTCCTTTGTGGACGGAGCCTTGTTTCCCTGATTGAGAACCAAATCGCCACCGGCTCGGATCATTTGGTCAACATTCATGTAACGTAAGAGGTTATAATCCGTCACAATCTCTCCGACAAAGCCCCATTCCTTTCGTAAGACGCCGGTGAGAAGCGCATAGCTTCCGCCTGCCCAGGTCGTGCCCAGACGGTTGAAGGAGGACATCATTGCTGTTGTCTTGCCGGTCTTGACCACCATCTCAAAGGGTTTGAGATAGATTTCCCGGAAAGCCTGTTCGCTCAGCCAGACAAGGCAGCCATTGGCATCACGGCTGGTTTCCTGGTCATTGGCGGCAAAGTGTTTGACAAAGGTATAGACGCCTTTTTCTTTGCAACCTAAGACAACCTGACTGGCTAAGGCTCCCGAAAGGAAGCCATCTTCACTGTAGTATTCCCAGTTCCGGCCTGAAAAAGGAGAACGATGGATATTGACTGCCGGAGCATACCAGCCAGAATAGGGGAGCTTGGTCGAATTGATATCGCCGACTAAGCTTTCGTTACCGACCATCTCACCCATCCGCTTGGCCAAATCCTTGTTCCAACTGGCACCTAGGACACATTCAGCGGCATAGAAGCAGGTATCATAGACCGGTCCGTTATCGGACATGAAGTTTGTGAATCCCGAAGGACCGTCCGGTTCATAGGTGATAGGTTTGCCGATATTGTCCAGGGAAATGGTTCCGTAGGCACCGGTTCCGATGAGCTTGGCCATCTGAGCAACGGTTAATTGATCCAGAAGCTGATCCCAAAGGGGGTCGTCATAGTTCTTGCCGACGACATTCCTGAGGGTTACTTTGATGTCCTCTTTGCTGATCTCGCTGCTTGCCTGGTTCGGCATCGTTTCCGTATACCAAGGCTTGTCAGCCGTGTCGTTTTTCTTATAGGTGAGAGAAGAAATGAAATCCGAAGTGACTTCCCGATCGCTCGCGGTTGGCGTGGTCGGCATGGTTGTCGCATAAGCAGCCCGGGTCAGATAGTTCGTGATATGCGATGAAACATCATCAAACTGGTTGACAATGGCTGTCCCGGTCGTTTCGTCCTTGTCGAGTTGGACATCCTTGGCTAGGTTATACGTCAGAGTGGTTTCATCCTGATGGGCATTGTGGGCAAGGTGAATCACATAATCACCCTTTTCCAGCTCATAGCCTTTGAATCCGTTTTTGTTGGCATCGCTGTAGTCATAGGATTTCATATCCGTCACCGGAAGAGTCACTTCCACGGTCTCACTGGCTTTGGGCTTGAGCAGAGAAGTCTTGATGAAGTCACCGAGAACAACCTGGGATTTTTCGATGCCACCCTCCGTATAAGGAGAAGTGTAATAGAGTTGCACCACATCTTTGCCGGCAGTTTCACCGGTATTGGTGACTTTGACTTTGAATGTTAACTTGGAATCCGATGTAATATCCGTCCCACTGTTCTGAGAAGCACTTTCTAAATCCCACTTAAAGGTGGTATAGCTTAATCCATATCCGAAAGGATAGATGACATTATCATGATACCAGGTAGAGGAAGGATTGATTTTCTTCTCAACGGCATCCCGAGTCTCATAGTAACGATACCCGACGGACAGCCCTTCCTCATAGTCAACGAAATAATAGCTGGTTGCCTGACCATTCAAGGTATAGCCGTTGCCTTCCGTGGCATTGTTATTTCCAAAATTGAAATAGCTGGGAGCATCCTTGAAATTGCGGGCATAGGTATCTGTCAGATGACCTGACGGGTTGACTTCTCCTGTCAGAACCTTGCCTAAGGCCATGACACCGGCATCTCCGGGAAGACCCATCCAAAGGCAAGCTTTGATTTTGGCATTGTAGGCATAATGGGTAGGGTCATCCAAAAAGCCAAGTTCAATCGGCTGACTGGTATTGAGGACAACAATCACCTTATCGAAATGGTCGCAGGCTTCCTTTAATAGATCGGTTTCATTCTGATCCAGTTGCAGATAATGGTCATCTGCACTGCGGGCACCATCGATTTTCGTGGCACCGGCATCATAGGATGTTTTCATGGTTCGCGGAAGATCGAATCCTTCTCCGCCGATACGTGAGATGACCACGACCGCGGCATCGGAATAGGAGGCATAGGAACTCCGGATTGTTTCGGTATAGGAACTGACAGGAGTCTCACCTGTCTTGAAGCCGGCAATCACATCGCCCATGCCAGGATTGGTCGGCCGGCCGGATCCGGAAGCGTCCCCCTCGTAGAATTCTTTCAGCGTTGGGTTATACTCTATCCCCGCATTCGTCAGAGAATCAAAAAGATTTCTCCGGCTGGCAGTGATTTTGCCACCGCTGGAACCGGAACCGCCATAGACAAGATTGACTGAATTTTTGCCAAACACGGATATTTTGGCTTTACTCTGCAAAGGCAAGACGGAGTCATCGTTCTTTAGCAGCGTGATGCCTTCTTCGCAGACTTCTGTCGTGAAGGTATTGGCGGCTTTCAGAACATCAGCTTTGGTTGTATATTCGGTTGTATAAGCACCCGTATTGCCGGCCGTAATAGCTTTCTTTCCGCCGAAAACGATGTCCATGGTTCCACTGATGAGATCGTTTTGGGTCAGGACAAGAGACGCGGCCGTAAAGAGGGCAACTAAGGCAACGGATGTTATCATCCACGCCCGGGTTGGCTTATGTTTCCAAAGATTGACTTTCTTCATTTGATTTCTCCCTTTTTAATAAATATCTGCCAGCTTTTTCAGCTGGCAGATACTTCGCTCAGCTAACTATTCGATGTTTTCCGTATGAGGAGTCCAAGTAAGTGCGGCTTCTGTCGAAAGCTTCATATAGTCAAAGAGCGGGCCTCCGGAACCGCCGTTGCAGTATTCATTTTCACCGATGGTGAAAGTGATGGCATTCGCGCCGGAAGCAAGATTGACTGTGGGATTAATCGTATATTCACGGAAATCGGTACCGGTTTGGGAACTGTTGGCCTTGATGTTGAAAGCCGTGTAATTGACCGCGGTTCCATTGACAGCGATAGCAAAGGTCGTCGGATTCATCGTCATGACACCTAATTCCGTGCCAAGCTGCAGAGCCATTGTGGCGCTGGCAGCCTTGTCGGAATTGATGTTGAAGGTGAGAACCAGACCGAGCTTATGCGTGTAACCGACGAACCAGCCATTGCTGGCGCTGGAGGCCTCAATCACCATGTTGACACCCGAGGCAGCTCCGGATATTCCGCCGCCATTCAGGCCTGTGACATCGATGTATTCAGCCTCAAAGACATAGGCCTGCTTTCCCCCTTGTGTCGAGGTGGACGTACTGTCAGCCGTGGAAACCGAAGTAGAAGCAGCAGTGCTGGCAGTCGAGGTGGCTGAAGCGGTGCTGACGGAGGCCGAAGATGTGGAGGAAACAGTGGAAGCTACAGTCGACGTCTTCGGTCCGCAGGAGGCTAAGCCTCCCGCGAACAGAAGACAGCAAACGGATAGAACGACATTTTGTTTTCTTAGAACCATCGGATTCTCCTTTCTACTTCTTACGGAAGATGCTCAGCAGGACAGCACCGACAGCGCCGACAACGGCAATGATACCGACAACCAAGCTGGCGACGGCAATCTGATTGGCTTTTGCCACCTTGGCATCCGAAGCCGTCTTGGCTTCTTCGGCAGCAGACGTGGCAGCGGCGGCAGCAGCATTGGCGGCAGCAGCATCGGACTTTGCCTTCTCCGCTTCGGCCTGGGCCGCACTGGCCTTAGCTTCCGCAGCCGCATTGGCAGCAGTCAGATCATCGACTTTAGCCGACAGATCATCCACAGGATCGGTAGGCGTGACAGCCGGATTGACGACTAAGGTAAAGGTCTTCGATGCCGAGACATAGCCATCGGCAGCAGCCGTCACCGTGAAGGTGAAGGTTCCTGCAGCCGTCGGAGTCCCCGTAAGGGTGCCATCCTCAGCTAACGTCAAGCCATCCGGCAGAGCACCGCCCGTGACAGAATACTTAATGGTAGAGTAGGCATGCATCGTATTCAAATAGGCAGTGGCAACATTGGCTGTGTAGGCAGTCGAGACTTTGCCATCTTCCAAAGCAGTGTCGTCATAGACAACAGCCGCTCCGGTCGGAATGTTCATCGCATTCGAATTGGCAACCACATAGAGGACGGCTTTGGTAGCTCTTCTCATCTGGGCAACCTGCGTGGCAGGAAGGGCTTTGGTGTAATCATTGGAACCAAGCTTGATGCTTCCGTTGGTATTAAGGACCAAATCACCGCCGGCACGGATCATCTGATCGACATTGAGGAAACCATAGATGGAAATATCGGTCACAACCAAGCCCTGGAAGCCCCATTCATCGCGGAGTAAGGAAGTTAAGAGAGCGTAATTGCCGCCGCACCAGGTCGTTCCCAGACGGTTGAAAGCAGACATGGCTCCCATGGCACCGCCCTTTTCGACAGCAATCTGGAAAGGCTTGAAGTAGATTTCACGCATGGCCTGCTCATTGCACCAGGTCGAGAGACCCGAGGCAGCATCACCGCTGGAACCACGATAGCCATTGATCTTGAAGGTCTGGGTAGCGGAATCATACGATCCCGAGACACCGCCGCCATCATCATGCAGGGCAAAGTGTTTGATGGTGATATAGGCACCCTTGGATTTGGCACCTAAGGAAGCATTGGCTGCCATCATACCCGTCAGATAGCCATCTTCAGAATAGTATTCGGTGTAACGGCCGTCGAACGGTGAACGATGGGTATTCATGCCCGGCGCATACCAGCCGGTATAGCCATAGATCTTTCCGCCATCGGCAACATCGCCACGGTCATAGCATCCCCAAATGCCCTGATCACCGACGACTTTACCCATTTGATAGGCGAGATCCTTGTTATACGTAGCGGCAATCACCGGTTCGGCAGCAAAGGAATTGAACTTGGTTCCGGCAGTGCCAGTACCGGTCCAGCCTTTAGGGCCATCGGTATCATGGCAATACGGTTTGCCAATATAGTCGAGAGAGATGGAATGGAATCCGCCGTTGTTGATGAGATCCGCCATTTCCTGAGTGGATAACTCATTCAGCAAGGTATCCCAGGCAGGATCGTTGTAATCCTTGCCGACCAGATCTTTGAGTTTGACGGCAGCTGTGGCCGGACGGGTGGCCGGATCGGCCTGAGTCGGCATGGTCGTCGCCGTCCAAGGCTTGCTGGTATCGTAGGTTTCATCGACGGTAGCCGTCCAAGCTTTGTATTGTTCGGCGGTTAAGGTTCTTTCAGCATCCGTAGGCGCCGTGGTTTCCTGGGAGAGGTCATGGCGGCTTAAGACATTCTGCCACTGATCAACCTTGGCATTGACATCATCGAAGAGGTTGGTGATGGTGCCACCGCTGGCACTCTTATTGACGAGAGCTTTGGCAGCGACAGGATAGGTAAAGGCAGTAGCATTTTCGTGAGCATTCTTATTGAATTTGATCTGATAATTGCCGGCATCCAGGACATAGGTCTTTTCAGTCTTGTAGTCGTAGGAAGCCATATCCCGGACATCGATCGATAAGTCCAGCGTCTGCGACTGACCCGGCTCAAGAATCTTCGTCTTGGCAAAATCGCCTAAGACAATGGACGATTTTTCAATGCCGCCATCCGTATACGGAGCAGAGTAATACATTTCCACGACATCTTTGCCGGCAACATCGCCATTATTGGTGACCGTCGCTTTGAAGCGAAGCTTGTCATCTTTCGTAATGGTGGTCCCATCGGCTGTGACAGGCTCAATGTTCCAGGTGAAGTCGGTGTAGCTTAAGCCATAACCGAACGGATAGACAACATTGTCCTTGTACCAGGTCGAAGCGGCACTGTTTTTTGTTTCTTCGTAACCACGAGTCTCATAGTACCGGTAGCCGACATAGATGCCTTCCTCATAGTCGGTGAGATAGGTAGCCGTCTCCTTGCCATCGACAATGTATTTCAGATACTGACCGGTAGCACCCGTGAGATCCGGTGTGCCATCGCCAAAGTTGTTGGAATAGTTGTTATAGGAAGGTGCCTTTTTCAGATCCGTGGCATAGGTATCCGGGGTTCTTCCGGAAGGATTGACGGTCCCATTGAGAATCTGACCGACGGCATTGAAGCCGTTATCGCCAGGCTGACCGACAATGAGGATGGAATCCACGTTGGCATCGGCCTGGAGCTTGGCTAATTCAATCGGCTTGGAGTTGTTGACAAGGACGATGACCTTATCAAATTTGGTAGCGACATAATCAATGAGGTCATACTGAGCCTGGTCCAACATCAGCTTATGAACGTTGGCCGGATCAGAGCCCTGAGAAACAACGACAATGGCGGCATCGCCATAGTTGCTGTAGGTCGATTCGAAGTCTGCCTTCTTAGCTTCAAAATCAGTGGTTAAGGCAAAATCGCTGGTTTTCTTGGCAGCCTTCCATCCCTGATAGGCACTCTTCAAGGTTGGATTGGTGACATAACCGGCATCCTTAAGACTGGAGTAAATATCCGACGTCAGTTTGACAATACCCGCAGAAGTGTCGCCCTCGGAACCGGCACCGCCCGTCGGAGCAATCGAGGCATAGCCGAAGACACTGATCCGTTTCGATTCAGTACCTTCGCCCGTGATTAACGGAAGAACCTTATTTTCGTTCTTGACGAGAATCATGCCCTCTTGGCAAATCTGTTCGTTGACTTTCAGACCGGCCTCATAAGCTTCCTGTTTTGTTGAATAATCCGAAGAATAGGCATTGGCTTCTTTGATGGATTCAAGACCGGTTTTCAGGCGTAGTGTATTGGTCTGACCCGTCGCCATCAATGAGATCATAGCCAGGGATAATGTTACTGCAGACAAACCGAAGACTTTCTTCTTATTCATGTTTTCCTCCTTAGTGGAACATAAATTTTTAACGAACGTAATCTCATTTCCATCTTGTAATCTTCAAAACAAAACGGCTCAAAAGCAAACTAAAAATAATTCCGATGCCACCTCCCACTGGATCAGATTTCGAAGCGCTTACATCATAAGCATAATAAAAGCCTCTCGCGATTGAAAGCGAGAGGCATATTCGGTTTCCGGCAAGGCACAAGTGTTATTGCTTGGACAGCGGAATCATGATTTCCAGGGTGAAGATGCCTTCGTTAGCTTTGATGGCCATACGGCCGTCATGGGAGGTGACGATGTTGTTGATGCTCTTCAAACCATAGCCATGATAGTCTCGATCCTCTTTGGAGGTGACTGGGTAACCATTGCGAATCTGCAGCGTGCCTTCGTAGAAGTTGTTGAGTTGGATCAGCAGGAACTGGTTCTTTGAATTCACAACCACGCTGATGGTTCGTTTGTCCGGATCAGTCAGCTTCATTACCGATTCGATGGCGTTATCCAAGGCATTGCCAAAGAGGGTGTAAAGCTCCAGTGTTGAGAACTGATCCAGATGGGAATCATCGATCACACAGGATAAGGTGATGTTGTTGGCCTGACAAAAGAGGAATTTCTGGTTGAGGATGGTATTGAGGGCTTCATTGTTGGTTTTGACGACAGCATCATAGATCATGATGGCTTTGGAAACTTCCTGAATGGACTGATCTCTTTCTTCTGGGGTCATGTTCTTCATGGCATTGAGCTGATGCTTCATGTCATGGCATTTCTGATTGATGATATCGACATTCTGTTTTTCCAGCTCATACTGTTTCTCTTTTTCGTGGAGCAATTGGTTGTAGATGGCTTTTTCTTTGTTGAGAACACCGACTTTCATTAAGAAATAAAAAGAGAAAAGAATTAATAGGCAGCTAAAGCAGTCGACGGCTACGGCGGGATAATTATATCCTCCATTCTCATGGACCTGATTGTTCTGGAAGAGCAACTGATAGACAAAGGCCGAAGCCACGACGACGAGAAAGAAAAAGGCAAACATGATGGTTGAGAGAATGGTGTTGGAAAAAAGACTCCCATCAAACTCGTTGAGGACTTTCGAAAAAGCCTTATAAAGAAAGAAATACCAAAGGGCACAGGTGAAAACAGAGAGAAGGATATAGATCCATAGTTGATTGGGATCCGAACGGAATTCCGGATGTAAGCCCCGGGCAACGGCCTGGTTGATAAAGGCATATTCATAATGCTGGGCGGCATAGGCAATCACGCCCTTAAAGAATAACTCTGTCAGGGAAATGTCAAAGCAAACGAAGATGTAGGCAAGCGAAATCAGCGTCAGGAAGACATACCATCCGATATAGATGAACATGATGGCTGTATCCGTCAGCTCAGTATGTTGGGAAGCATAAGAATCGATTGGGAAATAAATAAAGCAGGCAGCGGTCGTGAGAACAAATCCGATGGAAAGGCGCCACCAAAAATGGGAGCGGCGCTTGCTGCTGGGAAGAAAAAGAAGCAACAGGATGGCTATCTGTTCCAAAATAAAACGGAGTTCTTCAAAGACATCAAGGGGTGTGATGGTCATTAGAATCCTCCGGAGAACTCAGTAAATTCTCGAAGAAAGTCATTACGCTTTCTCCGGCTCATTTGCAAAGTCTCTGACCCGACCTTGATGTCATCCATTCCAATGGAAACAACATAGGTCAGATTGACAAGATAGCAGGAATTGCACATCCGGAAATGATAGGGATACAGCTTATCCTCCACTTCCTTCATGGCTCCTCGGCAGGTGAACTTGCTCTCTTGGGTATGAAAGGTCAGGTAATGTTTTCTCACTTCAACATAGGTGATCTTTCCGGCTGCCAAGGAAACGGAATCCCCATCGATGGTGGTCAGCAGAAGATTGACATCGCTCTTGACATAGCGGAGAGCTTTCCTGATTCTGAGATTGAAATCACCATAGGTGACAGGCTTGACGGCAAAGTCGATGGCATTGACCTCATACCCTTTGAGGGCATATTGGGCCATATTGGTGACAAAGATGATGACCACATCACTATCAATCAAACGGATTCTTCTGGCGGTCTCGATACCATCGATTCCTGGCATTTGGATATCAAAAAGGATGATATCGAATTTCTTTTCATAATGAGACAGGAAATCATTGCCGTTTTCGTAGGGGACAACCGTGAAAGTCAGGCTGAGCTCTTTGCCTAGCCGGTCAAAGTAGGAAGCTAAAAGGTCGCGCTCCGTCTTTTCGTCTTCGACGACCGCAATCGTATAAAACGTTTTCATTTGCTTTACTAGCACTATTATATAACAATTGACAACTCCACAAAAGTTCACTTTGGCTGCTTTTGTCAGTTCCGCCATTGTTTTTGCTTAGGATATCCTCTTCCATCAAATAAATTTTCCAAAAACCGAGTTTATGATTGACACAAACCCGACTTTACACTATAATTCTTCTTGCTTTGGGCGTTTAGCTCAGCTGGGAGAGCATCTGTTTGACGTACAGAAGGTCATAGGTTCGAACCCTATAGCGCCCACCATTAAGCAAAGAAAAGTCATCCCCCAGACTGAGATGACTTTTTTCTTTAGCGGGATGTTACCTCTTGGATAGATGGCCGAGCGGTCGATGGCACTGGTCTTGAAAACCAGCAAGGAGCAATCCTTCTAGGGTTCGAATCCCTATCTATCCGCCATCCGAAAACAGTAAGCCCCGGCGAGAACTTCCGCCGGGGCTTTTCTTATGTCAGAAGAATTGCCTTTATACTCACGAGTAGACTACTCACAAGTATAAAAGCAAATGGCTTCAGAAAATGACGGAATCCGGTGGCCTGGGTTCGCTGTTTGAAAGAGGGAGCTGTTTGGGCACTGCCCAAGCAGTTTTTTGAAGAAAAAACCTTCTTCGCCAAGCTCTCTTCAGCCGTGGCCGTTCCTTTCTTTTTCTCTTTTTCCTTTTTAGGCTTAAATTCCTGACTGAAATCTCTATAATAGATACCGGTGAGGCAATAAACCATGTCCAGAATCATCCTGGTCGGAGGCGGCAGCAGTTCCGGTAAGTCCTATGTCACCCAAAACGTCATCAAGAACATCGGTGAAGAGAACGTCACCCGGATCACCCTGGATGATTACTATAACGACCAGAAGGATATGCCCTTCGAGGAACGGATGAAAGTCAACTACGATCATCCCAAAGCCTTTGACTGGCATCTCTTACGGGATCAGGTCTTTGCTCTGAAGAACGATCAGACCATCCAGAAGCCTGTCTATGACTTCGTGGCCCATACCCGCAGCGATAAAATCGAAGTCGTCACCCCGAAGAAGCTCGTCATCGTCGAGGGCATCATGGCCCTCGTCGATAAGAAGCTTCGGGATATCGGCGATTTAAGAGTCTTCATCTCGGCCAGTGCCGAGCGGCGGTTCCTCCGCCGTATGATCCGGGATAAGAAGGAGAGAGGCCGGACCTTCGATAACATCGTCACCCAGTACTTCACCACCGTTCAGCCGATGTATGATGAGATCATCAAACCCAGCTCCATCTATGCCGACTTGATCGTCAATAACGATGGCGTGGAGAACTTGGCCATCGATGTCCTGACCTGGGTCTTCAAGGAAGAGCTAGCCCGGGCGGAATCCGGCATCAAGGAAGACAGCAAAGCCAGCGATGAATTCAATGAAGGTGTCTTAGAGAACGTCTTCAAGGATTAACACCGAAAGTCGACTTAGGATTATTGACTATTTGAGGCTGGTAGGGTACAATAAAACCCGCTTGAAAAAGTTTCAGGCGGAACAAGTTGGGGCTGTAGCTCAACTGGGAGAGCGCCTCCATGGCATGGAGGAGGTCGCGAGTTCGATCCTCGTCAGCTCCACCAATTTGTAAAAAACGTCCTCGAAAGAGGACTTTTTTTGTTTTTATTGACAAAAAGTGATTTCTTTTATCCTTTTTGCTGTACTGTCCCAACCCTTATTCTTCCGTAATTTGTCTTTGGTATTTGTTGATTGTCAGCTCCACCAAACGAAACCTATCCGAACACAATCTACCTTGTCGGAGATTGCGTCGGACTCCGAGTAAACTTCGATGACTACAAAAGGCGTTGCCATCTGAAGTAAACCAAAGAAACGGGCATTATTGCCCGTTTCTTAGTGTTCGGATAATTGAACATTATTAGAAAAACGGGGCAAAATGCCCCGAAAATATTTAATAAAACGGGGCAAAATGCCCCGAAATATATGCTTTAAAAGAGGAGGAAGAGTATACTATAAGCAAGTAGGAGGCAGACCATATGTACCGATTTATCGAAGGAAAGATTCAAGACTGGATTGACCATAGCGCGAAAGCTCTTCTCGTTGATGGTGCCCGCCAGGTTGGGAAGACCTATATCATCCGAGAAATGTTAAGCCGGAATCATATTGCTTATTTTGAAATCAATTTCATTGAGCGGCCCGACATTTTGGAGAAACTCCAAGCCATTCACGACAACCGCGAACTGGTTCCCCTGTTGAAACTGCTGTCGCCTTTGCCTCTTGAGGACAAAAAATCCGTCATTTTCTTTGATGAGATTCAGAAATATCCGGAGATCATCACCAAAATCAAATTTCTCGTCGATGAGGGAACCTATCGTTATGCCCTCAGCGGGTCGCTTCTTGGCGTGGAGCTAAAAGGCCTTACCTCGATGCCGGTGGGCTATGTCGATATCTTGCGCCTTTACCCGATGAGCCTTTTTGAATTCGCTTTGGCCCTCGGCGTTAAACAAGAGACGCTGGATTATATTCGGAATTGCTATGAGAAAGAGCAAAAAGTGGATTCCATCGTCCACGAAAAGATGATCGGCGTTTTCTATTACTATCTCATCGACGGCGGAATGCCCTCGGCGGTGGAGGCCTTTGTCACAAAGCGTGATCTCTACGAAGTGGATAAGGAACAAAAAGCCATTGTTAGCCACTACAAGGCAGATTTCATCCAATACGAAGCGAACGACAGGAAACTGAAGATCATCTCGGTCTACGATGCCATCCCTTCTCAGCTGAACAAAGCCAACCCCAAATTCATCTTCACCTATTTGAACAAGGAGTTGAAGTTCGACCGTTACGAGAATAGCTTCCTTTGGCTGAAAGATGCCGGTGTGGCCATTCCGGTCTACATTGCTTCCGACTGCAAGGCCCCGTTAGTAAATTCCAAAGAGAAGAACAGCTTTAAGCTTTTCCTGTCCGACGTCGGCTTATTGACGTCTTGCTATCCTTTCGCTGTGCGGGAAGAAATTCTTGAGAAAAACGAGACACAATTAATCAATTTAGGCTCTCTCTTTGAGAATTTCATCGCCGAGGAGTTGGCCACCAACGCCGTGGTTCCTTATTACTATCGGAGCAAGAGCGTTGGCGAGGTTGATTTTTTGATTGAGAAAGACGGCGAGGTTCTCCCCTTGGAGATTAAGTCGGGTACCGACTACAAGAAACATAAAGCTCTGAATAATTTGATGACCCAAGCCGGGCTCAAAAAAGGCGTTGTCCTTTCGCCGTTCAACCTTGAGCGGGATGGCGGAAACTTGTATCTTCCGATCTACATGGCGGAGTTCTTGAAGGACAAGGCAGCGTCAAAAAAAGCCATATCGATAGACATCGCTGGTATTTAAATTTTTCTTTTGGTCGGTTTATTGGTCGGAAAACGGTTCGGATATGGAATGGCTCGCTCCACCAAACGAAACACCAGCCAGACCGACCGTCAGAATCCAAGTTCCTCGACGGCGCATTCGTCCTAACCTCGGTAAGAAAAGCTAGGGCCTAAGCAAGAAAGAGGGTTCAGAAGCCCTCTTTTCCGTTGCTTTGCTGAAACAGGATAAGGGGGTGGCGCAATCTGCGTCACCATCCATCTCCGGGCCAAGCCCGGCAGCGGGAAACCCCCATGGCGATTTACGGAAAATGTTGCTTCACGTTCAACTGATGATTTAACTTTTCAGCCTAGCCAAGCCATTCCATCTTGTCTTGGACTTCCCAGAAGGATTTGGTATTGTTGCGAATATTTTTGCTTCTAGAAAATGCTTGACACAATCGTCAACATCCATCCCGTCATACTGATAGAAAATAGACCAGTCCTTCAGCGTTCCATCAGGGTTCTCCTCATCGATGATTCCGATGTGGTCATCCGTGTGGGCTCTCCAACGCATCCCTATGAAATGAAGTTTTCCGTTCGGCAAGTCATTGGCCTGGAAAAAAGCAGAAGCCTTGATAGAGCAAGGTTGAGTTCTGCCGACCGATGCCGTCTAAGAAGTCGTTGACGTCTCCGTTAACCATTAACTATGGCCTCCGATAGATTTTTCTAAGATGATACTGAATGTCAGCGGTTTTCCGTCAATCCAAGCTGTTGGGATTGGCAAGGAGGTAAAGAACATCCATCAGCTCAATGCCTTTTCCGGCAGGCCTCAATCCGATTCTTTCGTTAACTACGATGATTTTCCGGAAGGAGTCATCGATTTTTTCAAAGACAGACCTCTCACGTTCTAGGGTCATGGGATTATCAATCTGATAGGCTGACTGAAGATAGATTGTCTTGGTTCCTTTGACGGCAATGAAGTCGACTTCCAGATTCTTGCGGATCACCTTACCTGCTTTGTCTCTGGAAAACGTTTCCAGGCTGCCGACAGAAACCTGATACCCGCGGAGAAGCAGCTCATTGTAGATGGCATTTTCCAATATTGCTCCTTTGTCACTTGGCAGGAAACCCATTTTGGCATTTCTTAGTCCGAGGTCGCTGAAGTAGTATTTTACCGGTGCTCCGATTTCTTTGTTTCCTTTGATGTCCCACCTTTTGGCTTTCTCAACAAGAAACGCATCTTCAAAATAGGAAAGGTAGTCATCAATTGTAGGACGGGAGATACCGAGGCTTTCATTCTTTCGCCTTTCCAAGAAATCCCGTCAGCTCTCACCCAAAAAGGGCTGTTACAGAACCTCAGTTCTGTAACAGCCCCTCCGGATGTCGATAGAAAGAATTTACTTCTTTTCTTCCGGCTTAGCTTCAGCAGCTTTGGCACCGCCGAACCATTCGGCAAAGGAGAAGACCTGATCCTTGGAGATGATGTAGATGAGGTTCATGATCCAGAAAATGAAAGGAATCGGGAAAATGCCGAAGAGAATATCCCAAAGGATAAGATTAGTAGCATTGGCACTGACATCAGCGATGATACGGTAGATGATGTAGATGATCGGTAAGAAAATAGCAATCAGAATCTTCGCAATCTTCGGAAGCGAATCCATAGCCTTGCAGAATTCCATTTTTAAGTTCCTCCTTTAAATAATGAACTTAATAATTCATTATATACTAATCGTATTAAGAAAGGAAACTTATGGCGAGGCTGGCGGTAAATTGTTGAAAGGAGTCAGGACTGACAAGAATCTTTTTACGCCCGATTTCTTCTTCCCTCTTCGGCCCAGGAGAAATCCGTTTGCGGAAAGTTGCCTGAGATTTTCATTGCTTTTTCTTTATCTTACTCTATGGTTTTGTCTTTTACGCTACCAAAATGACATTTTACGCATTTTTATGTTTACTTAACAAACTATGAGAAGTACGATATAATTCGTTAAAATGAGGAACCTCTATGAAAAAGCAACAGAAAATAACCAGAACGTTTGATATTCTAAAACTCGTTTTCGGGGTTATCTTCTTTCTTTCTGCTACCGCCTTGACTCTTCTGTATTTTTATCCTCTGGAGTCGCCCTCTTCCGATTCCCCCGATAATTTTTTCCTGGGACATTGGTATGAGATTGCTCTCTTTGCTCTCTGTGTCATCTCTTTTGTCATCTATGTTGTTTCCTTTGTCGTCTCCGCTGTCCGTAAGCAACAGAAAACCGTTGTCGTCAAAGATTCCTAATCAACAGCCGCTGACACAAAACCGGAATCCCACTTTGGAATCCTTCTACAAGAACGATGCCATCATCTTTCGAAGCAACACTCCCGAAGTCCGGACTACAATGCCGCAAAGCCGGACTAGCAGCAAGACTTTCTTTTCGTCAGCCTTTTTGCTATCCTAAGGTCAGTTTCCAAAGGAGCTCCTATGACTGCAACTGTGGATCCGATTGTCTCCCGCAAGGCGAAAATAGCCTTAGGTGTTGTTTATTTGGTCTATGCCTTTCTGGTTCTCTTCTATTCTCTTTATAGTGAGACCCCCGGGTTTCTTTCCAATGTCAGTTACGGCTTTCTGGCGATTGTTCCGGTGACGTTGGTGCAGATCCTTCTTCTTTGGTTCTGGGAGCGGGAAAGACCGATCCTTGGCTATCTCTCCATCATCCTGACAGTCACCAAGTATCTGGGTGGGTTTGTCTTCTGCGTCATGGATGTCGGCTTCAATCTCTATTTCCCGAGGTACCCGGTTCGTTGCACCTTCATTCTTCTCATCGCCCTTTGTGTCGTTGCCGGATTCTGTCTGGAACTGATTACGTCTATCCTAGCGATTCACAAGGACAAGGAAATCTATATTACGAAGGATAAAAAGGATTCCTTCGGATCCTGACAAACTTAGCCTGAACACAAAAAATGGGGCTGCCCGACGGGCAGTCCCATTTCCGTTGCCGTCATTCCTCGTTTTGCCACACCACCGGCTTACTATCGACATAATGCCAGTAGTGGCTGACATTGCTGGTCGGTTTCGTTTCGCTGTAGAGGTAATACGGAGCGATGACGGAATAGGTGTTGAAATAGCTGGCGCTGGAGATGCAGTTCCAGCCGGTACCGGTCGTGGTGACCGGCGTATAGATGCTGGTGTCCGGTTCGCTGGTCTCCCTAAGATAGATGGCCTGTAACTGACTGCAGTCGCTGAAGACATAAGAGCCGATGGAGGTCAGTCCGGCGGGAAGGATCACATCCTCCAGAGCATTGTCACCGGCAAAAAGACTGGCGCTTAGGGAGGTGATGCCGGACTGGGAAAGATCGACGTGGGCCAAGGAATGGCACTCGGCAAAGCCCACATTGCCGATGCTGGTGACGCTCTTGGGTAAGGTCAGACTTGTGAAGCTGGTCCCATAGAAGGCATCATTTTCCAACGTGAACTGAGTCGTAGTCTGGCTGGGGAAGGTAAGAGAAGAGATACCGGAGCCGTAGAATGAATTGTAGCCGATGGTAAAGGAGGCGGTCGTGGCCGGGATCTGACTGAGATCAAGGCTGGTTAAGGACGTATGGCCATCGAAGGCACTTTCGCCGATGGTCTTCAGACTCGCAGGAGCCTGATAGGAGGTAACCTTGCCTAAGGCCATCTGCAGATAGCGCTTGTCGCTGCCCTGATAGAGGAGATTGCCATCCAGATAACCGGCACTGGACGAATCAGTGATGGCGGCATCATCGATTCCGCTGAAGGCACCGTCGCCGATGACGGTCACCGTGCTCGGGATGGTGAAGGCCGTTAAGGCCGTATTGGCAAAGCAATAGCTCCCTAACGAGGTGACGCCGACTCCGATCTTGACTTCCGTCAAGGAAACGTCCTCCCGGAAGGTGCTAGTGGGGATATACGTCAACGTCGTATCCGCGGAGAAGTCCGCTTTGGCTAGCTTTTTGCAGCTTTGGGGAAGACACTGCTTCCCAGGTTGGTGACCGTGCTGGGGAGCGTGATGGAGGTTAAGCCGTCATACATGAAGCAAGCGTCACCGATTGCAGTGAGCGAAGATTTGGCAGCAAAGGTGATGCTGGCTAAGTTCGTGCAGTTATAGAAGGCAAAGACATCCAAAGACGTCACTTTTTCCGGAATGGCGATGCTGCTTAGTCCAGACGTTTCAAAGGCACTGTGGCCGATGGCGGTCAAGGTCGATGGCAAGGTCAGGTTCTTCAGAGCCACCGTCATACAGCAGGATTCCGTATCTAGCTCCGTTACGCCTTCCGGTAAGGTAAGGGAACTCAGGTTCCGGCAATTGTAGAAACATTTCTCCGGAACGACAGCAATCGCACTCGGCCAGCTGAACGAGGTCAGCCCGCAGCGGTCGAAGCAATCCTTGCCGATGCTGGTAACGCTATTTGGCAACGCAAGGTTTTTCAGATAGTAGCACCCATAGAAGGCACTCTCTCCGATGGTTGCTAACGTCGAGGGCAGGGCAATCTGGGTTGCCTTGCTTCCTTCAAAGGCACCATCGACGAGTTTGGTCACCCCTTCCGGAAGGGTAAACGAGGTAGCGTTCTCATCCGTTTAGCCGTAAACCTTGGTGCCATCGGCACATAACAGGAGATGGTTCTTGATGACAAAATGAGTATTGCCGTTAAGGTCAATCCGATAGCCTCGGCCTTGCAGGCCGACGATGTCGGTAATGCTGCTATTGAGATGGTAGGTGGCATTATCAAAGAAACCGGCCCGGGAGAGATCCAGTGTCGTCTCCGTCGAGCTTTCCGGCAGGTACAGATCCCAGACCCGGTTAGCCAGCTGTCCCATCACCATAGCCGTCACGGCAAGGGTGGAAGTGGTGGCATTTTCGGTGAAGGCCTCCGTATAGGCATGCGTGGCAAAGACGGGCTTGACGGAAATATCGCTGGTGATGCTCTCCGGGACAGCAGACCCATCCAAGAGAACCCATTTCGAAAAATAACTGAAATGGTCTTTGTCAGGGCCGGCCTTCTTCGGGTAGGTTTTGGAATCCGGGATGCCAAAACCGGTATTGACGTACTGAGTATCAAAAAGCGTGCTGCCATCCTCGCTGTAGTAGGAGACGGTCTTGTAACCTAAGACCTTCTGACAGTCTTCCGGAATATCAAGAGTGGCTTTACCGACATCAAAGAACTGATAGGCATAGCCGTAGATGTTTCCGATCAGTGTCATAGCCACGAGAATCTGATTCTCAAACGTCATCGTCATAGCCGTCAGATTTTCGTCCGCCAAAGTCACCTGATAGCTTTTCTCCGTCTCATTATAGGTCAAGGTATCATAGAAGCTGGAGGCGGCGGCCCGGAAGTCCGCTAACGTATTATCGTAGTCGACTCCGATGAAATCGAAGAGACTGCCACGGTAGGCATCATAGGCACAGGTATAGCCGTAGTCCTTGAGATTATCGATTCGGACAGGTTCATAGACCTGCTGTCCATTCTCAATGACCAGGCTTGCCTGAGTGAGGATCCCGTTATCTAAGACGGCATACGTGTCGCGGGAATCGGGAAAATATTACCGATAGCTATTCCCGACGTAGGCCCCGATATAGTGGTCACTGTTACCAGCATACTGATAGTTATCATAGAAGGATTCGACCTTCATGTTGGTCAGACCATCGCTTAGAAGATTGACAAACTCCTCTTTCGTGATCTTGGTGCTCTCTTCCGGAACGACGGATGTCGAGGTGGAGACGGAGACCGACGGCGACGCCGGAACCGACGTCACGGCGCTGTCTGAGATGGGATGCGAGGAGGCACTGACGGAAGCGGAGCCGGCTACGGATGTTTTATTCTGACAGGCAGGCAAGAGAAAACTGGCAAGGAGAGCCAACCCGACAAGTGTCTTTTTCATGTGTGTTTTCCTCCGATGAGAAACCTCTCATCAGCGGTACATTTTATGACCCTTTCGGAGGGGATGAAATGATTATTTTGTAATAGATATTCCTAGATACA